>Ga0163144_10000999_pt1 | contig 66880 bp, 45 predicted proteins | sample OliLak19BULKMAT1_FD_123175 | JGI IMG/M metagenome (GOLD analysis project Ga0163144, IMG submission 123175) | Freshwater microbial mat bacterial communities from Lake Vanda, McMurdo Dry Valleys, Antarctica - Oligotrophic Lake LV.19.BULKMAT1 | ecosystem: Environmental > Aquatic > Freshwater >...
AGTGAATTAGTGAATTGGGGAATGAGAGAATTAGTGAATTGGAGAATGAGGGTTTTTCGATGAGCCTACATCTTCCTTCTTTTCATTTCACGCTCTATCAAACCCAACTCCCGACCAGTTTGACCTTTCACACTTGTGTTTTCCCTTGCTCGGCGGATCAGGTAGGGAATCACTTCGCGGATGGGACCGTATGGAACATATTTGGCAACCTTATAGCCCGCATTTGATAGGTTGAAACTGATATGATCGCTCATACCCATCAGTTGGGCGAAGTAAATGTGTTTATCGTTGGGGTCAATACCCTTTTTCGACATAAGTTCTACGAGGTACAAGCTACTTTCCTCATTGTGGGTACCTGCACAAATGCTGATATCGGCGATATGATCAGTACAATATTCAAGGGCGAGGTTAAAGTCGCGGTCAGTAGCTTCTTTGGTCGGCTGAATAGGGTCGTGGTACCCCATCGACGATGCCCGCTGACGTTCCTTTTCCATGTATGCGCCGCGCACCAGTTTTAAGCCCAATTTATAGTTTTCGGCTTTGGCCTTGGCGTGTGAAGACTTCAAAAATGAGAGTCGATCGTGGCGATAAAGTTGAATGGTATTATAGATCAGCGCTTTCTCCTTGTTATAGGTGGCCATCATAGCATCCGCTAGATTGTCTATAGCATCTTGAATCCAACTATCTTCTGCATCAATAAACACTGGAGTTCCTGTTTCGAAGCTCAGTTTACAGATGTTGTTCACGCGATTTTTTACCCGCTGCCATTCGGCATTTTCTTCAGTGGAAAGAGATTCTTTGGCATTCACTTTTTCAAGCAGGCCAAAGCGAGCGATGCCAGTAACCTTAAAAACAGAAAAGGGGATATTAGTATTCCCGTTGGCGGTGTGTAAAGTCTCTTGAATTTCGATTGCGGCTTTGTCAAATTCCGATTCGCTCTCTTTCCCCTCTACCGAGAGATCGAGGATGGTACCGATTTTGAAGGAGTCTAGTACTTTGGTGGCTTGGGCACATTCAGCAATTGTTTCACCACCGCAGAACTGTTTGAAAACATTGTTTTTGATAGCCCAACCAATTGGAATATGCAAGGCGAGGGCAATATCGGTCATGAATTTCCCAACGTTCACCATCCACGGTTTCCCGATGAGAGAAAATAGCCAATACGCCTTCCTAAGTTCCTTGTTGTTTTTGCTTCGAAAAGCAATTTCTGTATTGTCGAAAGAAACAAGCGGGTGTGGATTCATGCAGGTATTCTGGGTCGGAGGAGATTGGGATGCAAATGTACGAAGAGGAGAGATTGGCAGAGTGTTGTATTTTTTTGAGTATCAAGGATTGAGCACAATGTATTGAGTGCTTTGTAAATTTTTGAACTATCGACTGAATCTAACCTTCGCTCGGGGGCTAAATATGGTGAGTACTTCATACTTCTAGTGATTGATTTATATTTGGATAGGAACAGCATTTTAGGCAGAACGCCGACAAAAGGCTATGGATGTTATACCAATTCTGCTTATATAACCCAGAATCCGCATTGGGATATGCTATGAAGTGCGAATACCGTTTATCCCGCATTACGCATTAAGGCAATTTTTGTAGAATGCGTGCGGGATTCTCAAATCTAAGCGATAGAATACTGCATTCATCGGCAAAATTAGGGTGCAATTTTTCTATCGTTTGATTTGGGTTTATGTATCTGTAATATTCCAATTCCGTTTGACTCCATTGGCCTATAACAGCTACTATGACGGCATTTACCATTTCGTGTACGCAAAATGCTGCAGCGCATTGCCCAAAAAAAACTTCCAATGCGCAATGCAGAATGGACTCTTTAATATGCAGAATTGGTATTATCCCGAATCACGCGATGGAGATATCGGAATTTATAGGTCGAACTATTACTTTGCTCCATCGTGTAGATTCGAGAATCCCGCAGCGCATTAACCTCAAGACACTTCCAATGCGCAATGCGGGATTATTTGATGGTATATATTCATACATCAAGAATAAAAATCGAGAAAGTGCTTGATATCAAAGGGGGTTAGCGCTGCAATAGATTTCGAATGCGGATTCTAGGTTTTATAATCCAAACGGTTTTATAATCCAATGGAGTGAAACAGTACTGGAATATTACAGATACCTATCCGGTATGATTGCGACATCTGTAAGCAGAAAAATGAATTACTTCTTTTCTGCGCTTTCACAAGTTTCACAAACTGTTTGAGAAGCACTACAAGGGGAAGGGTGCCGTTGAATTATGTAATCCTTTTCATGAATAGTGCAACACGTTATGAACTTAAGTACTTCACATTTGCAATGTAACAATTCAGTTACAATTTAAATCATACCACCATGGACAATAGCAATAACCGGAAAGATGAGTTTACTCCTAGTACCGACAAGGCACCAAAGGATAAAACATTCCAGGATTTTAACAAGCAGCGCCCTGATTCAAAAGACCCGAATCAAAACAAAAACCATCAAATAGGTGAAGATGATGAGTCGGAAAGAAAGGAGCGAGAGGTAACTGCCGACACCGACAGCGAAGAGGAGTCGAACCAAGAGAGAACGAATGACGATGAAGAAGAAAGGGAAGACAGTGAAACCACTTTGGGAAAAATGAATAAGACTTCTGCTGATCCAAACAAAAAGGATTCTAAGCAAGAAGACGAGCATTCAAAAGGATCACATATTCAAGGTGCCCACAACAGATCTTCTGAGAATAAAACGTCTGAGAATCACTCAAAGGACCACAAATCAGATTCCGAAAGAAATGAGAAAGGGACCGAAGGAAGTACTCCTAGCTACGGAAAGTAATTTAGTTCATTTATAAAAATCTTCTGCTTAGGCAGAGGATTTTTTTTCTTAGCTAGCATTCGAATGGTGCTAGTGGCAATACACTTTTATTTAACGGAAATCGCACATATTTTATCATCAATATTTTATTTAATAATGAAAAACGAAACTAAGTCAGCCGGAAAAAACGGCATTTCTGCCAAACTGAAAATGGAGGAATCTTCCATGCAATCATCTCAACTTATGAAGTTGTTTGTAGATGAACTTAAGGATATTTATTGGGCTGAAAAGGCTCTGACAAAGGCAATTCCGAAAATGATCAAAAACGCTACATCAACTGAGCTGTCAGATGGATTAAAAAGCCATTTGGAGGAAACCAACATGCAAATTGAGCGTCTTGTGGAAGTTTTTGAGCTTATCGATAAGAAGGCTGTAGCAAAAAAATGCGAAGCTATGGACGGCTTGATAAGAGAAGCGGGTGAAATAATGGAATCTTGCGAAAAGGGTTCGATGCGCGATGCAGGTATAATCTCGGCGGCTCAGAAGATAGAGCACTACGAAATTGCAACCTATGGAACACTTCGTCAGTTTGCTGAAACACTTGGACTAGATGAAGTGGAGAAACTATTAGCGGCCACTTTGCAAGAAGAAAAAGATGCAGATGAAAAACTATCTGAGGTAGCAACGAGTGCAATCAATGTAGAAGCGGCCTTGGAGGAGGCTTAACCGACTGAACTATGAATGGACTTTTTAAAACATTAATTGCAGGATACGGAGCCAAGAAATTGGGTGGGGGATGTTTGGGAACTATTGTCGTATTTGTCGTCATATGGTTACTGTTGGGTTATTGCTAGCGGCGTGCGCTTGATTTTTAGAGGCTCTAAAGTCTCTTTTGAATTTGGAAGAACTCTGTGAAGAGGAAGAAAGTAGCTCACAGAATGATAATTCGTGAGGCCAAACCTGATGACACAGATCAAATACCAGTGGTGAGAAATTTTGTGCGAGGAAAGTCTTCTTGAATCCAGCGCATTGAATACCCATGTTGGATCTACGATGGAACTATGCAATAATTCGAAGTATGAATTCTGTGATATCGAGCGCATGATTCTGGTTAGAATGCATTCACTCCTTGAACCGTTGTATACTTCATCACATATTTGACACCCGGATTGATGTACCTATTCGCCGAATGTGCCATTAAAGCAGCTTCGTGAAATCCGCATAAAATGAGTTTCAATTTGTTTTTGTAGGTGTTGATGTCGCCAATGGCGTAGACTCCGGGGATATTTGTAGAATAGTCGTCCGTATCCACCATAATGGCGTTTTTGTCTAGATTTAATCCCCAATTTTCTATCGGACCTAATTTTGGTGAAAGTCCGAAGAGTGGAATGAATTCATCTGCAGCCAACTTAGTGGTTTGTCCGGTGGTATCGTGCACTTCTAATTCTTTCAGCACTCCATTTCCATACAAAGCTTTTACCTCGCTGTTCAAGAGAAGGTTTATTTTCCCCTCACTTGCTAAGTGCATTACTTTACTCACCGAATCGGGAGCGCCCCGGAATGAATCACTTCGGTGAATGAGCGTCAGTCTAGAGGCCTTGTCGGACAAATGAATCGCCCAATCGAGTGCCGAATCACCACCTCCTGCAATGACAATTTTGCGATCGCGGAGCTCATCAGGATCCAGAATCATGTAGCGAACTCCCTTGCCATTTTCGAAGCGCTGTAAATCCTGAACATGAGGTTTGCGAGGTTCAAAACACCCCAGTCCGCCAGCAATGACAACTACCTTACTCGAGATTTGAGTTCCTCTATTTGTCGTAAGTAGAAAATCTCTCTCTCCTCTTTTTTCCAATTTTTCTACCCTCTCACCAAAAGTGAATGTGGGTTTAAATGGTTCTGCTTGTTTTAGCAATCCATCCACTAAGTCTTGCGCCAAAATACTTGGCAGCCCTGGGATGTCGTAAATAGGTTTTTTTGGATATATCTCCGAAAGTTGGCCACCTGCTTGAGGCAAGTAGTCGATAAGATGAGCTCTCAATTTGAGCAATCCCAATTCGAACACGGCGAAGAGTCCAACAGGACCTGCACCAATGATTGTTATATCTTTTTCAATCTGAATCATAATGGTATGCTGTAAATAATGGTTCTTATACTAATCACGATCACAACTAATCCTACGAGAACAAGGCCTGTGCGAGATGGAATTTTATTCGAGAAATAAATAGAAATCGGTGCAGCAATCATTCCTCCAAGAACGAGCGCCAAAACGATGTACCAATGGTGAAACCCAATAAAGAGAATAAAGGTGAGCGTGCTTAAAGTGGCAACGAAGAATTTTGCGAGATGTGCTGAACCTATTGTGTAGCGGAGGTTTCTACCTCCTGCGACCAACGAAGAAGTGACGATAGGACCCCAACCACCTCCACCTACGGAGTCTAGAAAACCTCCCACTAAAGCAATGGAGGCAATTCGTTTTGACTTACGTTTTTTCTTGAATACAAGTCCGAGAGCTCTTCGAATGATCACTACTCCAAGAAGCAGTGTGTATATGGCTACGAGAGGTTTGATGTAACTAAAGTACTCTTTGCTCACATAAGAAAGAGATATCGCTCCGGCTATAGCTCCAATAGATCCGGGTACAACGAGCGCGCGGAAGAGTTTTGCGTTTACGTTTTTATATCGCAGGTAGGAGAGCGACGCAGTTCCTGTGGTGAATATTTCAGACGCGTGCATGCTAGCGCTCGCCATTGATGCGGGAATCCCCATCGAAAGCAAGAAGCTGGTAACAGTAACTCCATAAGCCATTCCGAAAGCCCCATCTATCATTTGAGCTATAAAGCCCAAGGCGAGCATAAGAAAGAAATCGCTGTCGACTTGTGCATAAAGTTCTGTGGCAAGTGCACTGAAATAATCGAGAGGAATCATCGAAAATAGAAAGTACCCAGCCAACATGAGGGCCAGCATCCCAAGACTTGTAAGCACAAAGGTTTGCCAGTTTAGTACAAGTCGATATACAGGTCGACGTTGCTTCTTCACGAAATCTGCCGTAAGGGCGTTCAAAGCGTTCATGCGTTCGGGAAGGCCTCCAACAATCGAGTTTCTAACGGAATTCATGTTGTTGAGCAAGTCCTGAGTATTGTCAGGTAATGCATCATTCAGATATTCTTTCATCCGTCGCGCCAAAGTGGGAGATTTGCCATTCGTTGATATAGCAATCTTTAGATCTCCTTTGTGCACAACAGCGCCCAAATAGAAGTCGCAAATTTCTGGTTTGTCTGCAAAATTCACAAGTATTTTTCTGCTGTGCGCCCATTCTCGAAGGACATTATTGGTATCTGTATCATCAGTAGCCGCAATGATCAGATCAACCCCATCTAGATCTTCTTGGCTTACATATTTTTCCGATATTTTAATTTTGGAATTACCTTCAGTGAAGTCGCGAAATTCTTGGCTTACTTGAAATGCCACCACGTGAACAGAAGCGCCTGGGCTGACTCGTTGCACTGTGCTGATTTTTTCCAAGCCGACTTTTCCTGCACCTACAATGAGCAGATTCAACTTATCTAATTTCAGAAATATGGGAAAGAGATTATTACTCATACCCATTTAGTTGAACTGCATTTTTTTCGATGCTGGTCAGAATCTGTTTTTCCGAATATTGTTTCACCACCGAACCCAAAACAATGACCGCCGGCGATTCGATTCCGATTTTGGAAGTTTTGTCTTTAATGTTCTTGACAGTGCCAACAACACATTTGCTGAAGGGCAATGATCCATTCTGGATAATTGCAACCGGTAAGTCATGATGACCGTTCGCCTTGAAGATTTCCACGATTTCGCTCAATTTGCTCACTCCCATAAGTATTACAACTGTTGCTTTTGTTTGAGCGGCCAATCGAACATCAGGAGATAGGCTACCATCGCGGGTCGTCCCCGTGATCACCCAAAAGCTTTCAGATGATCCGCGATGCGTAACAGGGATTCCGGCAAGACCAGGTACACTGATACAAGAAGAAACTCCGGGAATGTATTCCACTTCAATTCCAAACTGGGCAAGATGTTGCCATTCCTCCATTCCTCGACCAAACACAAAAGGATCTCCACCTTTTAGTCGAACGACGTGTCCATGTTTTAGAGCCATTTCTAGAATGAGTACATTAATGTCTTCCTGCGATTTTCCATTGGCTCCTTTACGTTTGCCAACATCATGAACAATGGCTTCAGGTTTTATGTGATCGAGAAAGTCCGGTTCTACCAAAGCATCAAATAGAATGACATCGGCACTGCGCAAGGCATTTAGGCCGCGAAGTGTAATCAGGTCAAAGGATCCTGGTCCCGCTCCCACCAATGTGAGTTTAGGTTTTATTTGGGATAAAGTGTTCATAGCATTTCTAGTAGTTGATATATCAATAAAAGTTGAGTTAGTTATTCCGAATGAATTATTATACTTTTTGGATTTCGCGATACATTTTTACAGCATCCACAAATTGACTAGCACTCAGTAAGTATTCGCTCGAGAAAAGAGGACTTGGTTTTTGTTGATTAATGCGATGAGTAAGTTCTTTGAAGGAAATAGTTTTGTCTACTTTTTCCATAATTTCAGGGAACTGCTTGTCGAAATCGCTGATAATGCCATGCTGGGTATTGCAATGGACAGCGCGATCAAGGAGTATCGCTTTTGCTGCGGAAATCATGGCGGCGTAACTGTGATATACGCTATCCGAATAGAATGATGCATCAAAGGATTGTGCCGACCACTCTAGTTTTTCATCCGCTTCAAGGAGTAGCGTGGCCACTAAGTCGACAAGCACTCCCGCGCATTCTCCAACCCCAATAGCTGGTTTGAATTTTTGATCACCACCCCAATCGATCAGTTCGGAAGGATCAATTTGACTGGCATCTGCAAGAGGTTTTAGAAGTTGATAGAAGTAATCTTTTCCCTTTCGATCGTAGAACGAATTAAAAGATTCGTCTGAAGCACTGTTGATATCAAAGTCGCTAAGTAAACTGCGAAGTAAGTCTGGTGATCTTTTGCTGGCAATTTTGATAATCTTATCGCCTATTCGTCCTTCGCCTGATCCAGTTTCACCTCCACCTAGGACGAGTTGAAGTGCAGGAACTACATTTTCGCCCGATTTAAATGAAGATCCATGAAAACCTATTTGGGCCAAACCGTGTTGACCGCATGAATTCATACAACCGCTGATTTTGATCCGAAGATTTCTTTCATATAAATGGTGCGGAAATTCATTTTGTACTACACGTTCTAATTCTAATGAAACATGTGTACTGTTGCTTATCGCAAGGTTGCAGGTATCAGTTCCCGGACATGCTGTAATGTCCGCGGGAGAATCGAATCCGGCGTCACCTAGACCTAAACCCAAGAGGGAGGTGTAGAGTGTCGATAAATTTTCATTTCGAACAAATCGAAGAAGAAATCCTTGGTTTACTGTTATCCGAATATCGTCAGATGCGTATTTGTCTGCAATCTGAGCGAATAAATAAGCAGTGTTTCTGTCGATATTTCCAAGAGGTACTTTGATGTATACCCCGCTATACCCGTTTTGTTTTTGGAGAAAGGTATTGGTGTCTAACCATCGTTTGAAGTCAAGTTTGTTCTCTACATCAACCAGTTCGTCAGAGGAAATGATTTTAGAGACAATGGGTTCTTGAAGGCATTTGTCTATTTCGTGTGTAGCATTTGCGACGGCGCCTTTTTCCTCTGATACCAAACGAATAAATTCTTCTATTCCAATTTGATTAATTAAATATTTGAGCCTAGCCTTGTGTCGATTTGATCGTTCACCATATCTGTCAAAGACTCGAACAGATGCTTCAATAAATGGAATGATTTCATTTTCAGGAAGGAATTCATAAGCCGGCTTTGCAAGGAAAGGTTGGGCACCTAAACCACCACCTATCATAACCTTAAATCCACGCTCCTCTTTTTCTATTCGAGGTATGAACCCGAAATCATGGATAAAGGTAAAAGCACTGTCTTTATCGTTCGCTGAAAATGCAATTTTGATTTTGCGACCAAGTTCCTGACCAAATGGTTTTCTCAAAAAATATTTGAATACCGCGAATGCATGGGGAGTTACATCAAACAACTCATCGGTGGTGATACCGGATTCGGGAGAAGCCGTGACGTTCCGTATGGTATTTCCACAAGCCTCACGCAGTGTTATTTCGTCTCTCTCCAATTCAGCCCATAGTTCCGGCGTTCTATCGAGACTTACATGGTGTATCTGAATGTCTTGTCGGGTGGTTAAGTGCATTCGACCGTTTGAGTATTCAGTGCTGACATCTGCAATGCGTATCAATTGTTTTGGAGATAAGCGACCCAAAGGAATTTTGATGCGCACCATCTGTACTCCTTGTTGACGCTGACCGTAAACGCCACGTGCCAGACGAAGTGATCGAAATTTTTCCTCATCGATCTTTCCTTCGCGGAAGAGACGTATTTTTTTTTCCAGATCTATGATGTCCTTCTCAACGAGTGGATCTTCGAATTCTGTTCTGAAACTTTGCATATTAAATTGAGTTGTTAGTTTGGCTTGAAAAGCAAAAGCCCCTCCGATAATCTCGGAAGGGCCTGTATTTAATTGTGAATGATGAAAGTTTAAACTAGGTAAATTCATCACAGGCTGCTCCCGAATGCTCAAGGCGGCAACAACAGCAACTGAATTTATGACTTAACATCTCTATGAGTGTATTTAAATTATCTAAAAACATATATCCCTTAGTACTCGCTAGTCCTACTCCGTTGGAAACAAGTCGAGGTTTATCAGGAATATAAAACAACAAAAAAGGGGCTCACTATGTGAAAGCCCCTTGCCTTATAAGTCAAGCACTTTCACCTAATGGCGTATCCGCAACAACATGCACAACATGTGTTCAGAGAACTAAGGATAAATGCTTTTTTATTCATTTCAGGTGCAAATATAGAATAATAATTAATTGGATGTTCAAGAAGTTGCAGATTTAACACAAAGTTTTTTTGAGGTTCCAGCTAGTGTCAATATAGAATTTGCTTATGCTAAAACCAAAATTCAAAAAGTTATGTATAGGTAGACAAGAGAAAAGTAGAATGGGATTTTTGTCCTCCCCCCTTATATTGACGCCTCTCCGAAACGCTTTCCTGTGCTTATATTTGCCCATATCAAATACACAGATTATGTCAGCCATCAATCAATACATCGAAGACAATCGTCAACGTTTTCTGGATGAGTTACTCGAATTGCTTCGCATTCCCAGCGTAAGCGCGAATCCGGCTCATGCAGCCGATATGCAACGTATGGCCGAGGCCACCAAAAGAAGCCTCGAGGCCGCAGGTGCGGATAAAGTGGAAATATGCTCTACGCCGGGTTATCCAATAGTGTATGGCGAGAAAATTGTAGATTCATCGCTACCGACAATATTGGTTTATGGTCACTACGACGTGCAGCCTCCCGATCCACTTGATTTATGGAACAGCCCACCTTTCGAGCCTGTTATTTTGAAGACAGCGGCGCATCCTGATGGTGCAATATATGCTCGTGGAGCATGCGACGATAAAGGCCAGTTTTACATGCACGTTAAGGCATTTGAAACGATGATGAAGACAAATTCGCTTCCATGCAATGTCAAATTCATGATAGAAGGAGAGGAAGAAGTAGGTAGCAATAACCTAGGTGACTTTGTAAAGGCGAACAAAGAAAAACTGAAGTGTGATGTTATCCTTATTTCAGATACAGGGATGATTGCGAATGATACGCCAAGTATCGATTGCGGTTTGCGCGGTCTTAGTTATCTGGAAGTCGAAGTAACGGGAGCGAACCGTGATTTGCACTCTGGTGTTTATGGAGGTGCCGTCGCGAATCCGATCAATGTGCTTGCGAAGATGATTGCAGACATGCACGATGAAAATGGTCACATTACAATACCTGGTTTTTATGATGATGTTCAAGAACTGAGTGCGGCGGAAAGAGAAGAGATGAACAAAGCACCTTTCAGTCTCGAAGCATATAAAAAGGATTTAGCTATCGACGATGTTCGCGGAGAAAAAGGCTATACTACAATCGAAAGAACCGGTATCCGCCCAACCCTCGATTGCAATGGTATTTGGGGCGGATACATTGGGGAGGGTTCTAAAACGGTGCTCCCTTCCAAAGCTTTCGCGAAAATTTCTATGCGTTTGGTGCCCAATCAAGGTACTGATAAAGTGACTGAATTATTCAGCAATTATTTCAAATCGGTTGCACCGAAAAGTGTGAAGGTAGAGGTACGTCCGCACCATGGTGGCGAACCTGTAGTAACCCCAACCGACTCCCGTGCATACCTCGCAGCAAGCGCGGCAATGGAGCAAACCTTTGGAAAGAAACCTATTCCTACTCGTGGTGGAGGAAGTATTCCCATCGTTGCACTTTTTGAAAAAGAATTGAAAGTGAAAACAGTACTGATGGGATTTGGTCTAGACTCTGACGCCCTGCATTCACCAAATGAACATTATGGGGTGTTCAATTACTTTCAGGGAATAAAAACCATTCCAGTGTTTTTCGAAAAGTATATGAAGTCATGAACTTAAGGGTCCTTTCGACTCTTATTTTATTTCTGACATTGACACTTTCTTCTTGTAAAATTTATCAGGATGTGGATGTGATTGAGGTGGAAAATGTTGTTTTTCGTGAATTCGATATTGAAGGAGCAGAAGCCGAGGTGTGGCTGCGCATTAAGAATCCGAATTCTTACAAAGTAGTTCTCACTGAGTCGAACATCGATCTTTACCTAGAGGGGAAGCACATGGGGCAAGTTCAATTGCTGGAGAACATGGTTGTCCCCAAAAAGTCTTTGTCTACACAAGTCATGAAAGTAGAGGTGACTTACGACAACATGGAGGACCTTTTGGGCAATGTATTGATGTTTCTATTCAAAGAAAATTTTGTACTTGAAGCCAAAGGTCATGTGAAAGGAAAAGCTTTGTTTGTAGCGAAAAAGGTTGATGTCAACTTCAAAGAGGTTCTAACGCGGGAAGAGTTGGGCTTATAAAGAAAGATGTCGGAATGAATATACTCTTAGGTAAAAACATTCTGATCATCTCACCAGAACCTTGGGGTATTAGTTTACTTTCAAAACATCATTATGCTATTGCTTTGGCCAAACGAGGCAATAAAGTTTGGTTCCTAACTCCACATTCCGACGATTCGTTGATATATCAACCAATGAAAGATTTGAGTCTTTTTGTTCTTAAAGATTCGAGGTCAGTGAGGGGTCTTCGTTTTTTTCCGGGTTTCTGGCGGAGATTTAAGATGAAACAAGGCATTCGAATGCTGGAAAAGAAGGCGGGGGTCCGTTTTGATGTGATATGGAGTTTTGATAGTTCGAGGTATTTTGATTTAAATTCATTTGGAACCGCACTAAAGATTTTCCAAATGATGGATTATAATTATGATTTCAATCTTAAACGGATCACTTCTTCGGCGAGCCTTTGTCTTGGAGTAACGAAGGGTATAATCGAAAAGATGTTGCCTTACAAAAAGAATTGTTACTTTGTTCAACATGGATGGGCGCCGTTTGAAATAGGAGAGGGGTCTCTGCCAATAGGTCGGGGTCAATACAAAGCTTTCTATGCCGGCAATTTGCTTTTACAATTTCTTGATCGAATATTGATTTTGAGACTAGTGGAACAATTTCCTAATGTAGATTTTTATTTTGCTGGCAGTTATGGAAATGGAAATCTGAATGCTGAGGCTCCGCGTGAGTTGGTAGAAATGATTGAGAGTTTAGCGAAAAGAGAAAACGTTTTTCTATTAGGTGAAATACCTCCAAATGAATTACAAAATGTAATGGCTTCGGCAGATGTCATGTTGCTTCTATACGACCATAAAAAGTATCCAAACGAAGTATCCAATTCGCACAAGATCATGCAATATCTAGCAACAGGAAAAGTAGTATTGGCAAATTACACATCAGAGTATGCGAAAAGCGAATTGTTGGAGATGGCATCGGATAGAGATGAGTATCTCTATAAGTTTGATCAAATACTGCAAGACTTGCATCACTTCAATTCTACTGATAGAAGAGTAAAACGTAAGCTCTATGCCAAGGATCATACTTATGATCGTCAATTGGATCGCATTGAAGATATTCTTGCTAAATTTCTTTCATGAAAAAAGATGTGATTTCTATAATCATGCCGGTACGCAATGGCGGAGCATACTTAAAGGAGGCCATTGAGTCGGTGCTTAATCAAACGTACGCGAAATGGGAGTTGTTGATTGTAGACAATGGGAGTACAGATGGCACTGTGGGGGTATTACATGGATACAGAGATCAGCGTATTGTCTTGCTTTCCGAATTAGAAAAAGTTGGAGTGGGATATGCCCGAAACACTGCGTTGAGAGTGATGAACGGAGAGTTTTTTTGTTGTCTCGATGCAGATGATAGGCTCACAGATGAAAGCCTGAAGTTGCGTTTTGACCTATTTCGTGCCGATCCAGAAATTGCTTTTGTAGATGGTTATGTGGAGACATGGGATGTGGCTTTTAAACAATTGAAATCGGTTTGCAAACCATCATTCAAAGGCAATCCTTTCGATGAATTGGTTTCTTTGTCTGGCAGATGTATGTGCGCCAACAGTTGGATGGTAAGACGAAAGGCAGGATATGATTATCGATTTGAAGAGGGGTGGACCCACGCCGAAGACTTAGCTTTTTATCTGAGTATAGGTCTGCAAGGAGCTTACGATTTTGTGAAGCATCCAATTTATCAAATTCGCAGAGGTCATGTAAGTGCAATGTCGAATATAGAAGGTTTGTCGAAAGGATATGAAAAGATACTCCTTAAAATGAAAAAGTTGAATGTTGAAGGCACTAGAGTAGATATGGCGCGAAGACGCATCAGAAGTATGATGACAAAGTCTTTTTTAAAGCACGGAGACTTAGGGAAGGCATTAGGTGAATGGATAAAATTTGGCCCGAAGAAGGGCTAAGGAAGCAGTGAATGAACAAAAGAAATATCTGGTGTTTACTACCCATTCTCTTCGTGATCCCCTCACAGAAGGATTAACACTGCATTTTATAAAGGCCAATGCAAGAAAGGATTCTTCATTTATATTGATCACATTTGAAACGAACAGATATAGGCTTTCCAAAGAAGGGGAGCATGCAACAAAGTCAGTTTTGAAGGAGCAATGGAATATTGAATGGCATCCTTTCACGTTTAGAGAAGGTTCTATTTTGAAGCCGAGGAAATTTTTTAGCTTGCTCGGAGTTTTTTTTTCTATGAGTCGCTTAGCTTTAGTAAATAGCCCCTTGCATGTGTTCGCAATTTGTTCGCCGGCAGCCGCAGCTCTGCACTTGGCAACTTTGTGGAAAAGACCTGCGCTTACGATTTATGCATTTGAGCCGCATGCGCAAATGATGCTCGAGATGGATATATGGAAGAAGGGAAGTGCGAATTATGTTTTTCTAAGTGCTTTAGAGAAAGGCGCTGCAAAGAGAGCCTCACACATTATGACTGGAACGGACGCGATGATACAAAAGTTGAAATCGTGGAATGTCAAAGCCAAGATACACAAAGTTCCCACAGGTTCCGACCCCGCTTTATTTCAATTTTCGTTGAAGCATCGTGAACACTTCAAGGCTAAATGGAATACACAGAACAAGCATGTAATTGCGTACGTTGGTAAATTGGGAGGTCTATACTTGGCAGAAGACTTAATCGCTTTTTTCGGAGCGATGTACAGCGCGAATAATAATTTTTATTTTCTAATCCTCACGCCCAACGAACCCAGGGAAGTTATTTTGTGGTGCACAAAACATGGATTGCCGGCAAATTCTTATCACATTGGTATTTGTCCTATCAAGGAGCTTTCCGGTTATTTGTCCGCCTGTGATTTGGGTGTAATAGCATATGGAAACATTCCTTCGCGCAAATTTTTTTCGCCAACGAAATCGGGTAATTACTTGATGAGTGGGTTACCCATTTTGATACAACGCGAAACATCCGAAGACGATGTTTTGGTAACACAGAATAATGTAGGGGTAGTTATCGACCGATTTGATATTGATCAAATCCCTGCACTTGTATCTTCTATAGACAAGTTGCTCCTCGAAGACCGTGTTGAGCTTGCCGAAAGATGCATGGCGGTGGGAAGACGTGAGCGAAGCAATACCAGAGCCATTGAGGTATGGAGAGAAATTTTAGCGAGGGGATAGGAAAGGGAAATTTTGTTCTCACTTATTTCTCCATCGGTTTTACAAAATACCCTTTCAAAGAGTTTCCAAGTCTGCTCTGATTCAAAGCAAAATTGGCAAGTGCTTTTGCTGTTTTCAAAACAGATGAAGTTTCCGTTTTTATTCTGATTTGCTCATCGGTACTTGTTTCGGAAACATATTTTTCGGAGCTAATTTTTTTGCTAGTTCTAATGCGAGTGAGGCTGATTCCAGTGGTTAATATTTTATGTGTAGAGAATCCGGCAGCGGAAGCACAATTTCTCAATGATCGAGCATTGAAGAAGCAGAGGTGTTCAGGGAAGTTCACAATGTCGTATTTGTCGCCCAAACATCTCCTTTCAAGCGAATCGAAGTTGGGAGTTGTTACATAAACAATTCCACCTGGTTTAAGCAGTTCAAATGCCTTTTGAAAGAAGGTTGCAGGGTAAGTCATATGTTCAATCACTTCAAACGAGGTAATAACGTCGAGGATGGGTACGGCGGGCATTTTATAGAATCTATCTAGATCCATCACCTCAAGATTTCTTTTTTGACAGATTTCTCGGGCTTCCGATGAAATTTCGGCACCAATTGCATTCCATCCACTTTTTCGCGCAACATCAAGGAAGAAGCCGCTGTTACAGCCATAATCTAAAATTTTTCGTCCGCCGCTCAATTGCTCAAATTCCGTAAGTAAATTATTGTATCTCAGTGCAGTAATTGAGGATTCGTAGTGATCTCGGGGATATGTCGCATAAAAAGCGCTGATTTCTGCGTTGCTGGCTTTGTTAGCGAAGAAGGCCAGATCACAGTCGCCGCATCTCCATATATCCTTGATAATAAACTGATTGACTTTTCGGATGTTTGAAGATTCACAAGTTGGGCATGATTGATGGCTCTCGGACATAAGGGAAAAAGTCTAAATTCGACCTGCAAGATGGGGATGATCGCATAGCAGACATAAAAAAAACACTATGGAAGTACAGGAAGAGAAGAAAGGAGCTATATTTGCGCCCCGTTTTTAAGGAAAAGAATAACACGACACAGCTATGAAACGTACTTACCAACCATCGAACACAAAGCGCCGCAACAAGCATGGATTCCGCGAAAGGATGAGCACTGCCAACGGCCGCAGAGTACTTTCTGCACGTCGTCGTCAAGGCCGCAAGAAACTTTCAGTTTCTTCTGAGCGTCGTCACAAAGGTGTAGTTCGCTAAGAAGCGATCCAAAAAAGATATTATTGGAGCCACTCTGACTTTCAGGGTGGCTTTTTATTTGGCTCAAATCCACAAAAAAGCAGAGACGTCCTTTCGAACGTCTCTGTTGCACTCGTAATACAGGAGGTTACTTACTTCGCCACCTGTCTCTTTAGTATTTTCTATATCAATTGGCCTTCTCCTTCCCCCATTCCTTCCCTCACTAATTCCCACATTCCCCCATTCACCAATTCTCACATTCACCAATTCCCCAATTCCCACATTCACTAATTCCCCAATTCTCACATTCACTAGTTCCCACATTCCCCAATTCCCCAATTCCCACATTCACTAATTCACTAATTCACCCATCCCCCCATCTTTTCTATTTAAAAATTATCCAAATCCACAGGCCTCATAACCCCGAACCACTTTAGGATTTTCTCTCCTGCTCCAGGCACATCAATGTGAATGATATAGGTGCCGCTTGCAATCGGGATGTTCTTGTTGTTTTTAAGATCCCAATCGAGAGAGGTGATCGGGTCTGCTTTTTCGAATTGACGAATCAATGTGCCAGTAAGATTATATATTGAAATAGTGCAGACTTGTGGAAGGTTTGTGATCTTAACCCTGTTGTCCACTTTATTTGCTTCGTAGGTGCTAAAAGCATAATATGGATTGGGGACAATATTGATAAGGTCCAAAGTCTCATTTAACGCTGCAGAGCTATTGATACTCGCTTCTAGTCCAAATGTGTTGAAAGTATAGTATGGGTTCCAGGCATTCTCAGCTCCGGTGAAGTCCCAAGGATTGTCGTCTGGAATCGAAGTGCTGTGTTTTTCATAGGGTCGAGAAACGCGCAGCTCAATTCGAACATCATTTGGAATGAGTCCATCTTCAGGAGATTTCAATTCGTATTGGGAATTCAATAATGCTGAGCCAACCCAAGTGCAAGAGGCGAAAAGATTTTTCAGATGCGCTGCCGCTATATTTCCTTGATTGTTGAGCAAGCTGTATACATAATTCCCGGAGTCATAAGCTGGCATGTAGTCTTCATCGCCGCTCATAAGATGTCGGAGATTTTTGAAAATGTATATCCAGTGTTGACCACCGCACAAAAAGTCGTTGCCCAGGTCGGTTAGAACTCGAGAGGTCGGATTCCAAATCATATCTCTTCCATTTTCACCAACCATCCAGGAGTCTTCACCGAACGCCATGTTCAGTCTTTCACCCGTTGATATATCAATGGCATATCCTGGAAACCAGCCCATTCCTGCAGGTTGAGTGCCATTACTTGTTGCTTCATTTTCATTGCAGCCTTGGGTACCGGACATACGACCATTTTTATCGACGCTTGGCGACTTTCTAAGTTGCATTTTGTCTGCGTTTCCTTCACTGAGCGCGGCATTGCTCTGCATTTCAAGAACAGGACAACGGGTCCAAAGTTGTTTGTTGTCTGTATACACGACATCTACATTGTTTAATCCTTTGATGTTGGAAACAAATTTGATTTGAAATGGGCTCAAATCCCCTCTCAACTTTGAAGAAGTTGGCGCGACATTATTCATCCACATCAAAAGTTCATCGATGTAGGTAGATGAGGATACAAGGCAGTAGGGCGACCATGTGCCGTCTACCATGCTTTCATAAAGTTCGCGAGCATCAGTTGGGAAATTCCCCCCTGCCATGGGGTTAGCATCTCCATCTTTATAGTCATTGTATAAGGTTTCAAATTCCGTTGCCTCGAGATCATCAAGAATGCTATATCCGGCGCGTATCCAATTGAAGGGAGAATCAGAATCGTCGTCTGCGAATCCGCGCAGCCAAGGTTGGTCTGGTGATTCGTATTGAATGGAGGAGCCAACCGGTTCGATAAAATGGGCTTCGTCAACACTATACATATATTGGTGCCAAGAGACACTCAACCCCCATTGCATCACCAATTCCTCCGTGAGTAAGTCAATACTTCTGATGCTCGAATATGTCTCGTTGTTGTCCAGATTAATTAATACCCAAAAGCTATTGTCCGCATCTATATCTTCTTCGCCATTGCTGAGTCTCAATTCAAAATTGGCAGATGGAACTCGCAGAGGATCAACAACCATTACTTTTACAGGACTGTTGCCTGCGAGGTATTGAATATCTTCTACTACATTTTCGTTTAGAATAGATTCTTCTGTATTTTCAGTGAGGCGAATGTATTGTTCACCATTTCCTTTTCCTTCGTGCTGGGTCAATGCAATTTCGGTTCCATAAGCGCTGTAGAGAATGGTGCCTCCGGCCTCTGGAGTTACTATGTGCGGTATGGCACTGATCACTTGAATGGGTCCGAAGGTGGCCTTGCGTGACGATAGAAATGCCTGGTCTTGTCCTGACCCGAGATTTATATTAAATTCTTCATAGTTATTGTATCCGTATGCAATGGCCATAAAATAGTAAGTCTTGTGATTCACAAGTTTATTATCTCCTTGAGCAAATGCATCTGTAGTAACTCTGAAAGTATGCTGAAGACCGGAGTTGGATCCTGAAACCATTAAACTAGGAACAGTTTCTTGTGTTGATTCATCCTTGTTGTAATTTATGATGTTTTCAACTTCATCTTGGATATCGCACTGGGCAATAAGTCTGGCTTTTGTAACATCGTTCAATTCCCCGGAAGAAACATTTGATCCTGATAATTGATATATCATGTATCCTTGAAAGCTATATGATCGCTGCTCTTCGGTGAGGGGCTCTCCAGTAGTGTTGAATTCAGGAATCGTCGGATCAATTAGAGAGTAACCCTCTCTGTAATTGGAGCTTTGAAAATCTTCATTATTGAGATACAGAATCACTTCTTTGTTCAATTCTTGCACCGCAACATCTGGCGCATCAGGACCGGAGATCAATTCGAAGCAATTGTCAAAAAGGGCCTGTGCTTTATCGTCAGCGCTTAGCACTAGTTTTACTGATTCAAAAGGATTTCCTTGACTGGCTCGGGCATACACTACACCTACGGTAATGTTATTATAATCACCGGGTTCGAGAGTGAAGGGGCCGGCGCTTTGCATAAATCTTCTGTCAGACGCAATGTTTCCGGCCGAAACTTCATCCCAGGCATCTACCACTGTACCCAAGGTTCCCCAGTGCAGTGGGTCTGAGTTTCCGGGAAACATGTAGTCGGCGGATATGTCTTGATTTGTACCAGTGTTAAGTGCATTTCCGCCATAAGACATGCGCTGACCGTTTCTCCAATAACCCCTCATGTAGTTGTAGAAGTGAATTGGGAATTCCGGTGTTCCATTGGCACTTGATCCAGACACGTGATACAGAAATTTGCGCATACCAAAACGTTCGTTGTCTATCACTCCATCACCGTATCCAATCCCGATACCTTTATATGGAATACCTTTGAGATCTATTGCCTCAAGGATGTCATCTGTAAGTGGATTATCGACACCATCGGCGTCTTGGTACGGACCTTCAAAAAAGTCTACTCCAACTGCCGGTGGGTATTCTCCATATCCGGGTGAAAGTCCTGTGGGAGAATCAACAGCGGGACCATTGTATCCATAGCCGAGACCACGTTGAACATCACAACCAACAAAGTCGTCAACGTGTCCCCCAATATCGAGATCGATCCATGTCCCAAAATATGTGTCCTGCAAGGTCTGCGAACCTTGATTGATGAGCACATAGTTGTAAAAGGTCATGTTGTTTACTTCATCGTTTGTGCTGAAAGCAAACGCTTGTGCCCGTATTTCCATACCAATCGGTTGAGCTCCACTTTCGGAGTGAATATTACCCTTGTCGTTAAAAATCCAGTAATAGTTCTGATCGCCAAACAGAGGAACGATATCATCTCTTTTCCTTTCAGCGCAATTAATTTCCTTGAGAAAGTCGTACCAAGGATAGTCTCCATTTTCAGGATTATAGCTTCCATCTCCATCGAAGTCATAGAAAGGGGCGAGGTATAAATCTTGACCGGCAGATGTATTACCTATGGCAGGATAGTCGAAGAAATAAGGAGGAATAGAGTAGCCACTTGGAAAAGATTCTTCAACCACACAGTCGGCCGAATTGATACACTCAAAGTACTGGCGATGTCTTTGCGCATCAGCACGATAAGTAATGGTGAAGCGATCCCATTTTACACATTCGGATTCAGAAATTTCTGCTGATCCGTCGTTAGAAAGAGGTCCTGACCAAAAATCATTTCCTCCAAAGCGATAAGTTATAGCTGCTAGTTTCAGTTGTTGGTCTGGCGACAAACCTCCTAGCCAAAGAGCACCTGCGTAGAGTACTGAAACGTTTCCATCTTTCGGTGCATAGTAATGAGACAGCCCCACAGCTCGATCCTGCCATAAGCTACCTCCTGTCTCGATGAGCGCACTTATATTATTCCACTCTAGATCACGCAAAGCAGTGGCAGGAGCGCAAGCTGCGGCTCTTGATTCTTCCTGCACAATCTCAGTTCGCGGATGAACTTTACCGGAGGTAATCAACGGATGATCATTTTGCGAAATTCCGTATACGGTCAAAAAACAAAGTGCAAAAGTGGAGATAAGTCGCATAAAGCGTTATGGTTTAAAGGACACTACGAATATATTGGGTTTCTTGCAAATTATGGAGGTTTGACAAAGAGAGTTTTTACGAATTATCTCATTTCTGAACCATAAGTTTTAACCCAGAATCCGCTTTGGGATTCGCTATGAAGTGCTAATACCGTTTATCCCGCATTGCGCATTAGGGAATTTTTGTAGAATGCATGCGGGATTCTCAAATCTAAGCGATAGAATACTGCATTCATCGGCAAAATTAGGGTGCAATTTTTCTATCGCTTGATTTGGGTTTATGTATCTGGATTAGTCCAATTCCGTTTCACTCCATTGGCCTATTACAGGCACTCTGACGGCATTTACCATTTCGTGCAAGATGCTGCAGGGCATTGCCCAAAAAAAACTTCAAATGCGCAATGCAGCATGGACTATTTATTGTGCAGAATTGGTATTATCCCGCATTGCGCATTGGAAGCATCTTGAGGTTAATGCGCTGCGGGATTCTCGAATCTACACTATGCAATAAAGTAATAGTTCAACCTATGAATTCCGATATCTCCATCACGTGAGTCGGGATTATTTGATGGTGTATATTCATACATCAAGAATAAAAATCGAGAAAGTGCTTGATATCAAAGGGGGTTAGCGCTGCAATAGATTTCCAAGGCGGATTCTGGGTTTAATAAGCAGAATTGGTATTATTTGATGGTTTATATTCATACATCAAGAATAATAATCGAGAAAGCATGCGTCATTGCAGGCTTTCAGTGATGTAATAGACTCTAATTGCAAAATCGGGGTTTAGAATACCTCCAGTATAGTGAGTTCTGGTATGTAAGCAACATATCCTTTTACTGGAAAGTTGCTCATTGATCTTAGCAAATCCATGTATTTCTGCACTTGATCCGCATGAGAGGGCAGGGGTTTGCCTGTTTTAAAGTCAACGATTTCAATTCCACTTTCATCCATCACAACTCGATCAGGACGATAGACATTTCCTTCCGGTGAAATGATTTCCGATTCGATTACAATTTTTTTGTTAGAGCTAAACCATTCACTAAATCCTTCGGACTCAAAAATACTTAGCACTTGATTGCACAGTTGTTTTTGGGCAATTTCATGCATCAAAGGCCAATGCCTGCAAATTTTTTCATTCACTGAATCTTCATTTTCCACAGTAGAGAAGAGAGCAAGCGTTTCGTGTAATTCTCTTCCCAATCTTGAACTGTGATACATATTTAGCGATATTTCAACAGGAGATGTAGTAAGAGATCCTTTATCGAGGATTTTTCGCACCCCCGAATTTGTCAATTTTTCGGTTATGATGGATTTGGATTCTTCTTCAACTTTTGAAATATATTTTTCAGGAGTTCCAATGATATAGGTATTGGTATCAACAGAAGACATCAGACTGGAAGTCGAACAATAATTATTTACCCATTTGACTTTAATATCCGCAAAAATGTACAATCTGGTTTCTGCTCTTGTGGTTGCCACATAAAGTAAGTTGAGCCTATCTAGTTCAGAATTATTTTTTTCGTTTATCCATTCAAGGGGTTCTCTGTGAATGAAATTTGTGACAGATGGTTTTATCCATGCTCTTTGCAGCGGAATATCATCTATTGCGGGGTCAACCCACAGAGAATTCGATTTGTTTATTGTAATATACATGGGCACGATGACTACAGGAAATTGAAGACCCTTGCTCCCATGGACAGTCATGATCGATACGGCATTATTTCCTGAACTACCAGGGTGATATAGCTTCTCCTTTTTCTCTTCCCACCAAATAGTGAAAGTTGTAATTGAAATATTTTTTTTTGATTCGAGTTGATGAATATGATTCAATAGAATTTCGAGAGAATCGTCAAAAGGAAGTTGAAGAAGGCGAACGATGGTTTCTGCAGTTTCGTAGACAGAAGACACATCTTTAATTTGAAAGTCATTAGATCCGAGTCGTTCAGAAATGAATGTAATAAGATCGATGTTCTGATTTTTTTCTGCGAATTTCCAGATATCCTCTTTGGTGAAGATTGTAGGGTGCAGATCTGAAAGATTTTGAATTAACCGGATTTGAAAAAAAGTATCTGTCGGCCACAAAAGGTGGTGTATCATGTTTACAATGGCCATTACTGAGGAGGATTCCTTGATCAACATACTTTCTTTTGTAATGGCCGGAATTCCTTCGTTTTTAAAAGCTGCAACAATTGGAGCGGCATCTGCAAATCCTCGTCTATTAAGAATTGCAATGTCCTTATATTGGAAACCATCTGCCACACATTTTTTAATTGTGTCGATGATTTCTTTTATGATTTGATATATTACATAAGGACTTTCATCAGATGAGTCATCATCCTCATCGAACGATTCTGATATTTCTGCATCTTTTTTCTTCTCAAAAAATTTCGCTTCCACGTAACCACTGGCGTCTTTTACAAATTCCTGCGAGTGATCACGATATGTTGTCTCAAGAAATTTATTTGTTTCCAGAATTTGCTGATACATGGCATTGTTAAATTCGACAATGTTTCGTGCACTGCGATAGTTTTTTCCAAGTACATCTGAACGATACGCTTCGGTGAAGAGGAGTTGCCTATTGACATGTAGGAGGCCTAAATCAGGTAAATTGGTGAATTGTTCAGCCTTGCCATTTCTCCAACGATAGATAGCTTGTTTTCCATCACCTACAATAAGGTTGAATTGATTTTTTGACAATGCATTTTCGAGCAGTGGAAGCAAATTGTTCCATTGCATTTCCGACGTATCCTGAAACTCATCGAAGAGAATGTGATTGTATCGTTCTCCGATTTTCTCATAAATGAATGGAGCTGGATTATCTCTTACAACGTCATTCAGGATTTTTTGAAAGTCGCCGACAAATACAAAGTTTGTTTTCCTTTTAAGTTCATCGGCCATTCGATCAAGGTGCTGAAGTAAACCAAGTGGATAGATATTCTTTAGAATCATCTCCGACATTTCGTATCTAAAACCCTCTTCTCCATCAATGATTTTTAAGGCGTCTTCAAAAGCTTGAACGATGAGTTCTTTATTGTCATTGAGCAATTTTTTGGAGTGGGGAGAGGCTTTTGGGGCAAAAAACTTCCCTGATTCTGCTTGGTTTCTTGGTCGTACTTTAGGTGAAGTAATGGTTCCGTCGTACAGGTTGAAAAGCACCTGTCCCAAACTAGACTTTGTATTGTATGAAAAGTCATAGACTGTTATTTCATTTTCGTTCATGAATGAAATAGCGGGCTCAACAGCATTTCGGACATTCAACTCGAATCCGGCACGCAATTCCCTCAGTTTTTTTTCTGTGAACACGAAATGTTCAAGGCCTAAATCTTTTAAAGAATCCAGTTCTTTTTTTGTGTTTTCCTGAAAGATGAGATCGGCAATTTTGAATACTTGCTTTTGAACATCCCAAGAAGATTCGTCCTCCATTTGATCAAGAACAAAGGACAAGAAATAAGAAGTAAGCAATGGATCTCTTCCTACTTCGTCAAATAAGTTTCCAATGAGTTCTTCCTTGAATTGTGCGATGTCGGTCTCAACTCTAAAATCTTGTTGAAGTTTGAGATCAAAAGCGAAGGAGCGCAATAGCCTATGGTTGAAACCATCGATTGTGCCAATTGAAATATGGCCATAGTGATGTATCATATGCGCAAAAGTTGCCTTAGCTCTGATGCGCAGTTCGGTTTCATCTATTTTCAGTGCGGCACATAGTTCAAGGAAAATGGAGGGTTCATTTCCCAGCACTGAATTGGCTAATTGAAAAAGGGTTTTGATTACCCGATCTTTCATTTCCGATGCCGCCGCATTTGTAAATGTAATGGCCAAAATGTGTCTATAATAAGCCTCATTGGAGCCAATAGACAACGACAGCCTTAGATAATGAAATACCAGAGCATAGGTTTTTCCGCTACCCGCAGAAGCCTTAAGTACAAGCCATTGAGGAAGAGACATCGCTACGAAGGTAGCAGATCAATTCCAATTTGATAATTTATTTATTGCTCATTTCCTTGAATGTGTTTAGTCCACATTGAAGCCAAGCATTGTATTCCGCAGCGTTAGGCGTGTAACCTACTCCAGGTGTTAGAATTTTTTCATCTGGGCTGAGCATTACATACCAAGGTTGTGAGTTGTTCACGAAGGTCTCGATTTGGAAGGTAGCCCATCTGTCACCGTATGTCTTAATATTCCTTGTTTTCCCTGTGACCAGTGAAGTATACTTTTCTTTGAGCTCTTCAGGCAATTCTTTTCCATCATCGACATAAAGGGAAACAACGATTACTTCATTTCTAAGTTTGTCGATTATTTCCGGATCGATCCAAACGTTCTCTTCCATTTTTCTGCAATTCACACAGGCATATCCGGTGAAATCAAGAAATATTGGTTTGTTCTCGCGCTTGGCTCTTTCAAGGCCTGCTATGTAATCGTGCTCACAATCGAGATTGTGTGGACAGCTAATAGGATAAATCCAACTGTAACCTGTAGGGGGAGCTAACCCGCTGAGCAAAGTAAGTGAGTGATAGGTACCTGATTCTTTGTTGAGCCTAAAACCGGTTCCTAAGTAAATTACCCAACTCAAGGTTAGGACGGCAAATCCGATGCGGAAGAGAGAAAGTTTTTTGAGTGGACTGTCGTGAGGGAATTTGAGTTTTCCGAAGAGGTAGAGAACCATCAATGCAAAGATGATAATCCATAGACCCATAAAAAGTTCGTATTTTAAGAAGTCCCAATGGCCAACGAGATCGGCATTTGAGAGAAATTTTAATGCCAATGCAAGTTCAAGAAAACCGAGAACTACTTTCACGGAGTTGAGCCATCCACCGGATTTGGGTAAGGCACTGAGCATACTCGGAAACGCAGCGAAAATGGCAAAAGGAATACCAAGCGCTGCACCGAAACCGCCCATTCCCGCTGTAAGTTGAATAGCTCCACCATCTTTGGTCAGTGAGCTGGCAAGCAGGGAACCAAGTATTGGTCCAGTGCAACTAAATGAAACAATGGCTAAAGTGAGAGCCATAAAAAACGAACCGATTAGTCCTCCTGTGTTTGACGCTGAATCTGCTTTGTTTGCAATACTTGAAGGCAGTGTAATTTCGAAAAAGCCAAAAAATGAAATGGCGAATACAACGAAAATAATAAAGAAGAATGTGTTCAGAGGAACGTTCGTTGAGATGTTGTTGAGAATGTTTTCGTCAACACTATCAAGCAAGTGGAAGGGAAGACTAAGCAAAAGGTAAATGCCAAAAATGAATGAGCCATATATAATAGCTCTGGTCACACCTTTTTTGCGGTTCTGACTTCCTTTCGTAAAAAAACTAACAGTAAGCGGGATCATTGGAAACACGCAAGGAGTAAGCAATGCAAGTAGTCCGCCCAAAAATCCAAGTATGAAAATCTGCCAAAGCGAGTCACCTTTTTCAGGTTCAGTTTGCACCTGACCACAATCTTTAGTAACAGGATTTTTCGGGTCTAGCCCCTCTATGAAGTAGCGAAATTTTGCAGGGCCGGTATTAAAAGAGCCCAACTGATCTTCCTCTATTTCGGTACCAAAGCCTGTTTTGAGATTAATACTGAAAAAGATCGGCTGCACAGGTACACAACTATCATCATTGCATGCCATTCCTTTTACGCTTCCCTGAATAACAACGACACCTGCATTGGGCTGAATGATTTGTCGGAATTCGGCTGAATCAGTGAAGTATTGCACATCCGTCATGAAGAGAGCATCGTACTTCTTGATGGTAGCAGATTCGCTAAGCCCACCGATGAATTGAAAGGATGAACTGTCGCGAAAAGAGAATTCCGTCGGTGAAGGTCCACCCGCTTCGGATGGTACAATCGAGTAAGTGTGCCAATTGGCAGTAAGGTTGGCAGTAATTACTAGTTCGTACTGATTGTTGCCTTTGTCTATAGAACGAAAGGAATAGCGTACCGGATTTTTTATGCCTTTATTTATTTGTGTGCTGTCTATTGCGGCTTCACTTGTGGCGGCAGGAGCGATCTTCAGCGAAAAGTTCTCAGGATCGGGAAACACACACTTTTCATCGTTACAAGACATGTATTGCAGCACACCCTTTAAGTTAAATGGCTGATCTGTTTCGAGTTTTATTTTTTGTTTGAATACGGCTGTGTTTTCAAAATACATCAACTCTTCGTTATCAAATTGAGGGTCGGCATGTCTGATAAATTTGCCTTGTGTAGGAGCTCCAACGAGGCTGTATTTGGAAGATTTTTCAACTTCGAGTTTAGTTTCAATCGGCCCCATGAAATTGGGATCGTCCGAAACTTGCAATGCGTATACGTGCCATCCCTCATCAATGATAGCCGTTGCAATTACTTCCCCTTCTGTTTCGTTCAGAAATTGAAAGTTAAAACTCCACTTTACTGGCTCTAGAATTTGCGCAGCCAGCCCTTGAGACAGTGCAACAAGTATAACGGCGGAGGCATATAATTTGATTCTCATCATGAATGTAAATAGAATGAAACGGGGCAAACTTAAGCACTACAAGAACTTTTCCTTAAGGGAATTCAAAAAGTTGCTTGGACTTTCACGCACAAACCTGGGTATGCTAAAAAAGTGTAAAAGCGGTGATTTTAGACAGTTACGGCGCTCTAACCCAGAATCCGCATTGGAAGTCGCTATGAACCGCGATTAGAATGAAGTCAAGACGGGAATTCAATTCGATGAATACACCTAATTGGAATAGAGATTCCGTGTTCTACCAAGATATTTTCATCGCCGGTAGCTATGACACGGCTCTTAAGTTTGGAGCAGCTTTGAACGTTTTCGAGGGTTAGAACGACCTCCGTTTTTGAAATACCTTCGAGTGCCACAGCCTGCAGGAGGCACGCCTGGCGGCGAATCCGCGCAGAACGACTCATGAGGACATCGGTTTGCGCAAATACGGCATTTTTTATGAGGTGGAATTCTTCATTGCCAGAAAGGGTGATCATGTGTTCGAAGTACAGTTAGGTTGTAAAGGATTTTCTTACGATTTTCTACCTCGAAGGTTTCATGCTAATGCACATGGCACGCGGGGTATCCGATTTAATGCGAAAGAGATCGGACACCTTGTAACCCGCCACCCAGGCTATATCACCATTGCTTTCTAGCACACAAACATCTTGCTTCTTATGTAGCGGAACCTTTGACTGGATCAGCAGATCGCTAATTTTCTGTCTTCCTTTCATTCCTAAGGGCACAATCTGGTCTCCCTCACGCCAAGTTCGAATGATGAGGGGAAACTTCAATTCATCCAAGTTCAATATCGCTGTATAGGGGTCTAGAGTCTTTAAATCAACTGGGATGTCGCACTCTTCCATTAGAATACCGAGTTCTAGGCTTTCGAAAGGAAGTTGATTAATTTGAACCGAAAGTGAGAACATTTCTTTAATAGGTCCAATAATCAATACTTCCCGATCGCGCATGATCAAGAATTTTTCTGCAGCTACTTGTTTTCCGGTTTGTGCTTCCAGTAAGTTGAGAATGTCGGGCATAGATCCCGTAGAGAAACCTAAAGGTTCAAGTATCATCCACAGTATTGTTTCCGCATAGGTGATTTGCGAAAGAGATTTCACTGGAATGTGTATTTCGCTTCCTTTTTGCACTAGATTTTTTGACTTCCAAAATGCGAGAAAATCCTCTGCGATGGATAGATATTGTGCTGAGAGAAAGCCGGTTTGTACAATGTGCTCTACGGAATTTTGATTGATCTCTTCAATTTTGGGAATGAGACTTCTTCTTATGAGGTTTCTCTTGTATTTCTCAGACTTATTACTCGAATCTTCTCTGAATGCGAGACCATGTTTTTTAAGATATTCCTCTAAATCAGCACGACGAGACTGCAGCAACGGTCGAATTATGTTTCCTCTTTTGGGCTGCATGCCTGAAAGCCCCTTTATTCCACTTCCCCTAAAAAGATGGAAGAGAATCGTTTCAGCTTGATCATCGGTATGATGAGCTACGGCGATGGCGGCACATTTCATCTGAACGCGCATTTCTTCAAACCAATCATATCTCAATTGGCGGGCTGTTTCCTGAATCCCAGTGCCTCTTTGAAGTGAGATTTCCGAGGTCTCAAATTCGGTGAAAACGAATTCCCATCCCATCTGATGGCTCCAGGCAGAAACTTCTTTTGCATCAACATCGCTTTCTGTTCCCCGAAGTTTGAAATTTACATGAGCAGCCACTACAACGAAATTCAACGAGTGCATCACATGACATAGTACCACACTGTCCAGACCTCCGCTAAGTCCAATGAGAATACGAGACTCCGGTTCTGCAAGTCTATTGGTGGCGATGAATTTTTGAACTTTTTCCACGAGGAACATGGTGCAAAGATGAGTTTTTAAGAGGTCTTACCCAAAAATGATGAATCGGAATTAGCTTTGATGCCTCGATGTTTATAGAGAGCCATATCAATAGAGACAAGAAGCAGGGCTGGATTGAAGTCATTTGCGGTTCAATGTTTTCGGGAAAAACCGAGGAACTCATTCGTAGAATGCGTCGAGCCGAGTTCGCTCGCATGAGTGTGGAGATATTTAAACCCAAGGTAGATATCAGATATAGTGAAAAGGAGGTAGTTAGCCACGACTCATCTACTATTCGATCAACGCCTGTGGAACATTCCGCCCAAATTCTGTTGTTGGGTGGAGGGGTTGAGGTGATTGGAATAGACGAGGCTCAATTTTTCGACGATGGTTTACCTGATGTTTGCAACGAGTTGGCAAATCAGGGTGTGCGAGTAATTATAGCGGGTCTCGATATGGATTTTCAAGGCAAACCCTTTGGCCCAATGCCACAATTGTTGGCGATAGCAGAATTTGTAACCAAGGTTCACGCCATTTGTGTTCAAACTGGCGACCTAGCGCAATACAGCTTCCGTCATACTGAAGGAGATAAATTGGTGCAACTGGGTGAGCGGGAGAGTTATTTGCCGCTATCGCGCGCAGCGTTCAATGAAGCGATGAGAAACCGAAAGAAAACGGATAATGGCTGATTACCTCTTTAACGATATTTCTGCAATTTGCGATGGGAAATACCTTTCCAATCCTGATGCACTTCTATTTTCACAATTGCTGATAGATAGCCGAAAAGTGTGGGATCCTTCGAGGTCCTTGTTTATTGCTATAGGGGGGGAGCGACATGATGGCCACGCTTTTATTTCTGATCTCTATGAAAAAGGGGTTCGACAATTCATAGTTGAAAAAGAACTTGATATATCAAGTTATCCAGATGCGGGAATTTGTTTTGTAAAATCTTCTATTTACGCTCTTCAACAATTAGCTTCTTTTCACCGAAGGAAGTTTAAAATCCCGGTAATAGGAATTACGGGAAGCAATGGAAAGACGGTTGTAAAGGAATGGATCAACACGCTGTTGGCTGCAGATTTCAGGATAGTTCGAAGTCCGCGGAGCTACAATTCACAGGTGGGGGTTCCTTTGTCGGTTTGGAACATGAACATAGATCATGATTTAGCCATTTTTGAAGCGGGTATTTCTCATCCAGGCGAAATGGAAAAGCTAGAGAAAGTCATTCAACCGGATATATGTATATTTACCCATATAGGAAAAGCTCATCTCGAGAATTTTGACTCAGAAAAGGAATTGGTTAAAGAGAAAATGGGGCTTTGTAAAAACGCGAAGGTGATTGTTTACGGCTCCGACAATGAAACTTTGAGGAAAGCTATGGAGGATCGGGCATTTGCCGATGTGCGGAAAATTGTTTGGTCATATCAAAGAGAAAATTGTCCGCCCGATGGTCTATGGATAAGCAATGAGGACAAAGGATCTGGCGCAACCATTATAACTTGTATCCAAGGCAAGGAGAGTTTTCATTTCTATTTACCTTTTTCTGATGCAGCTTCGGTTGAGAATTGCATCACGTGTATTGCTTGTTTACTTTATTTGGATTATGATCAGGAACAAATCAACGAGCGCATTCAGCGACTCACTGCTTTGCACATGCGTCTGGAGGTGCTTGAAGGAATAAATCACTGTACCCTCGTAAATGATTCGTACAGCAATGATTTACATTCTCTGGAAATAGCCTTGGATTTTTTGAAGTCAAATGCCGGAGGAAAAAAAACAGTAGCCATTTTGTCTGACATTGTGCAAAGTGGAATTCGTGAAGAAGAATTATACGGAATCATCAATAATTTATTGTTGTCGAAGCATATCGACAAACTGATAGCAATAGGTCCGGAAATAAGGGCCATGAAAGAATATATTCAATTGACTTCACATTTTTATGATTCCACAGATTCATTTTTGACGGAGTTCAATCAACTGGAATTTTCTGATTATGCCATCTTGGTTAAAGGAGCCAGAGCTTTCCAATTCGAAAATATCGTTCATCGTCTTCAGGATAAAACACACGAGACGCGTTTAGAGGTTGATTTGAATGCGATGCTCAACAATCTGAATTATTTTCGGTCGCGTTTGAGTGCGGGCACAAAGCTCATGGTAATGGTAAAGGCATTTGGTTATGGAACGGGTGCACAGGAAGTCTCATCATTGCTGCAATTCAACAGAGTTGATTATCTGGCGGTAGCATATGCCGATGAAGGCGTTGAATTGCGAAAAGCGGGCATTTCTTTACCCATTATGGTGATGAATCCTGAGCCAAGTTCATACGCCACCATTCTCCGGTACAAACTCGAACCCGAAATTTACAGTTTGTCCGTTTTGAAGCAATTTGAAATGGAGCTTGGCTATCACAATCTGAATTCGGCTTATTTAGTGCATTTGAAGATTGACACCGGCATGCACAGACTAGGTTTTATGGAGGGCGATATTGAAGAATTATGCACCCGTATTGTGAAAAACGGAAACTTGCATATCAGTTCTGTTTTTACACATTTGTCGTCTAGTGAGAATCCGGAACATGATCATTTTACAAGGAAACAACTGGAGAGATTTGAAAGCGTTTGCAAGATTATTACTGCAAAAACGGGACAGACTTATTTGAGGCATGCACTCAATACTGGCGGTATACAAAGATTTCCTGATGCTCAATATGAAATGGTGCGATTGGGCATTGGCTTGTATGGGGTAGCGTCGTTTTCAGATGATCAGCATCGTTTAAGTTCGGTAAGTTCATTTCTTTCTAAGATTTCGCAAATAAAAAATATTGGAAAGGGCGATGTCGTGGGTTACGCAGTTTCATTTGTAGCTCCTGCTCCTATGAAGATAGCGATTGTGCCTGTGGGCTACGCCGATGGGTTGAAACGCTCGCTGAGTAATGGACGCGGCCATTTGAGCATCAAGGGCAAAAAGGCAAAGATATTGGGGAGGGTTTGCATGGATATGGTAATGGTTGATATATCATCCATTGATTGTGAAGAGGGCGATGATGTAGAAATATTCGGATCACACATTTCTCTTGAGGAGTATGCAGGCATGTGTAGTACTATTCCTTATGAGGTGCTTACATCAATAAGTCATCGTGTTAAACGTGTATACTTGCAGGAATAGTGCAGTATTTTAGCTGAATTACTGCATTGATCCACGATTAAATTACAACCATTTTCTTCTCGCCTCGAGCCGTTATTCTACCAATTGGTTTGTCGCAGATTGCTCCATATCCTGCTTCAGATACTATGTGCTTTATCTCATTTTTCAAGTCTGGATGTACAGCAATGAGCAGTCCACCGCTGGTCTGCGGATCGCAAAGAGTGAAAAGTTGTTTTGCTGAGAGAGAAGTAGTGTCTGCGGATACCGCGGAAAAGTTTCGCGTAGTCATGTCCGGATAAATGAATTGATCAAGGTAAACATTCAAATTAGGCAACAGCGGAATATCATCGAAGAAAACTTCGGCGGCCAATTCACTATTTCCAATCATTTCTTTCAGATGACCCAAAAGTCCAAAGCCGGTAACATCTGTCATTGCGTGCACTCCTTCGATCATTGAAAATGTTTCTCCAATTTTATTGAGTGCACACATATAGGAAGTAGCTGTTTGCATATCTTCCAAACTTGCGAGAGATCTTTTGGCGGCGGTGTTTACAATGCCCAAACCCAGAGGTTTTGTCAAAAAGAGTAAGTCTCCTTCTTGAATTGTATTATTTCTTTTAAGTCTTTGGTAGGTAGTTTTGCCTGTTACACACAAACCAAATATGGGTTCCTGACTGTCTACGCTGTGCCCACCGGCAAGTGGTATCCCGGCCATTCTGCAGATGAATCGCGCACCATTGAGGACTTCTTTGGCGAGACTAGCAGGAAGTTTTTCTATGGGCCATCCTAGTATAGCAACAGCCATTAGTGGACTTCCACCCATCGCATATACATCACTTATAGCATTGCTTGCCGAAATTCTACCGAAGTTGTATGCATCATCAACAACCGGCATAAAAAAGTCGACGGTTGATATAATCAGTTCACCGTTTCCGGAGTCATATACCGCAGCGTCATCGCTTGTATTATTGCCAACTACAAGATGAGGATGAGGGGTAAATTCATCGTCTTCATGTAAAATACTTTTAAGTACGTCTGGGGCAATTTTGCATCCACAACCGGCGGCCTTACTGAATTGAGTTAGGCGAATGGGTTCAGTTTCCAACATTTTGTTTTTGTAGACTACTAATGATTTGATTGGCGATTTGGTATGCGCTTTGATTTTCGCATTCGATGGAAAGGAGAATTTGTCTTTTTCCTCTCAGTAGCGAATGGTTATAGCTTTTGTCGTAATAATCTAACAACAATTCGACCCATTTTTCCTGGTTTCCCTGCAATAGCGCATTCACTGCATCTCTCGATTGCTCAGGGCCCATTCGTTTAGCAATTGCTGCGGTTCTTTCCGCAAGAATCTCAACCGGAAATGAACCGTATTCGCCGAGTATTCTGTGGGCTCTGGATTTAGTTGACCTATCAATGAAAATGATTTTTGATTCGACCATAATGCTATAAAAACTGTCGGGGATTCTTACTTTACCGATAAATCGACTCTCGTCTTCTATCCAAAGTGCGTGATCAATTTTGTTTACTTTCATTAACTCCAAAGCCAACATATTCTCAAAATGTTCTTGAGAGGGTTGTGTTGGTAGTCCAAGAGAACCAAAACTAGATCCTTTGTGAGAACCGAGGCCTTCTAGATCGATTATTTGTTCTCCTAATTCATTTAAAAATTGAAGAACTTCAGTTTTTCCTGCACCCGTTTTTCCGCCCAAAATGTAAACAACTCGTTGCTTGGTGAACTCTGTGAGTGCTTCGTTGCGAAAAGATTTGTAGCCACCTTCTAACAATTCTACATTGAAGCCGGAAGTACTTAAGAGCCAAGCCATGATCTGACTTCTGAGTCCACCTCTCCAACAATATATCAGCAATTCCCTATGGGGGGCGAGGATTTCGGCGCTCCTAATTTTGTCTATAAATTGAGCACCTGCAAGTTCAAAGCCGAGTTTTACTGCTTCATCATGACCATTTTTTTTATAGCAAAGGCCTACAAGATGTCTCTCTTCATTATCGAGCAATGGAAGATTCATTGCGCCAGGGATATGACCTTTTTCGAATTCACCAGGACTCCTAGCGTCAAGGACTACAACACCTTTTGCTTTTATGGCGAGCCATTCACTTATGTGGATGCGATTTATCAAATTGGAATTCCAATAAGAGAATGATATATTAGAGAGGTTTTATCGACGGTCACCATCGAGTAGGTTACCCAATCCGCCTAGAATGCTGCCTTCTTCTTTTCTTTTGTAAGTTCCATAGGCGATGATTCTGGAGGCTAATCTGGAAATAGGTAGTGTTTGGAGCCAAACCTTGCCCGGTCCGGTAAGCACAGCGAAGAAAACTCCTTCACCACCAAAAAGAGTATTTTTTATTCCGCCAACAAATTGAATGTCAAAGTCAACTTCAGAAGTGTGTGCAACGATACAACCGGTATCTATTTTCAAACTTTCTCCTGGAGCAAGAACGCGTTCGATAATATGTCCACCTGCATGGCAGAAGGCCATTCCGTCTCCTTCAAGTTTTTGCATGATGAATCCTTCACCGCCGAAGAGTCCAGTGCCAAGTCTTTTTTGAAAGGATATACCAACACTTACTCCTTTTGCTGCACATAAAAAGGAATCTTTCTGACAGATGAGTCTTCCATTTAATTGCTGAAGATCCATAGGAATAATTTTTCCAGGATAAGGCGAAGCGAATGCCACACGGGCTTTTCCTGACGTGTTGTGCGTAAAAGCGGTCATAAATAAACTTTCACCAGTAAGCAATCGTTTACCAGCGCCGACCAGTTTATTGAAGAATCCTCCTTGATTAGAAGAGCCGTCCCCAAAAATGGTTTCCATCACCACGCCGTTATCCATGTACATAAATGCACCGGCCTCCGCGATTACCGTTTCTTGCGGATCAAGTTCAATTTCTACGCATTGCATCTCTTCACCAAAAATGCGGTAGTCGATTTCATGATTGGATCGCATAGGTCCGTCGTTTATTATTTCCATGATTTATACTTATAAAAAGTTTTATTCTTCAATTTCTACATCTAGGCTCAAAGATGCTGCGCCTATTACAACTACAAATTCTCCACGAGGTTCATGTTTCAGAAAATGTGTTAAGACATCGAGACAAGATCCTCTCACGGTTTCTTCGAATTTTTTGGTGAGTTCTCTAGAAACACTGACAGGTCTTTGATCTCCGCAGAATTTTCGGATCAATTCAAGGGTTTTGATTAATCTATGAGGTGATTCGTAGAGTATGACGGTTCGGTTTTCTGCGGCAATGGCCTTCATTCTGGTTTCACGTCCTTTTTTGTGCGGAAGAAAGCCTTCGAAAATAAATTTTTCGCTCGGCAAGCCAGAGTTCACAAGTGCGGGCACGAATGCAACTGGTCCGGGAAGGCATTCCACTTCGATTCCGGCCTGTAAACATGCCCTTACCAATAAATAACCTGGATCGGAGATCGCGGGGGTTCCGGCATCTGTGATGAGTGCAACCATTTGAGAAATTTCAATTCTCTGAACCAACGAATCGAGAATTTTGTGTTCGTTGTTTTGGTGATAGCTGTGCATCGCTTTTTCAATGCCCAAATGTTGGAGAAGTTTGCGGCTTTCGCGTGTGTCTTCAGCCAGAATAAAGTCACATTCCTTTAGGATCCTGATTGCCCTGAGTGTAATGTCCTCAAGGTTTCCAATGGGTGTGGGAACAAGGACCAGCCGACTCATAGATGCCTTCGTTCCACCATTTCTTTGAAGTCGTTCGCCACAGGTGATTCGCTACTCCAATTGAACTTGGTTTTCAGGTTATCCATTAGTTTCATGGCTTCATCGCGAGAAACAGTATTGAGTTTTTCAATAGCTACTTCGTATTCCTGACTATTATTTTTGAATAATTCTTTAGAAAATTGAAAACGTTGATTGATTGAAATAGCTCTTTTCAAATCAATGATAGCAGCTTTTTCTATTTGCTCTGAGAGTGATTCTTTTTTAGGAATATCACGGGCAATTTTATCGTAAACGGATTCCACTTGTGCTGCAGGTTTGAGAGGTGCGAAATGCACATCATAGTTTGGTTTGTGCAGTTCAGGCGCTTTCGCTGGTTCGGCCTCTGTTTCGGGGGCTAATTCCTCAATGACATCAATCAAGGATATTTGATTGGGAGAAACCTCCGGAATCTTAAAAGGAATTGGAGTTATTCTCTCAGGTTCGACATCAACAATTTTGGATGTTTCAATTTCCTGTGCTTTACCCTTTATCAATTCGTCATAGGCCTTATGTCTTATCACCACAAGCCGTTCATAGAGTTCGCGGCCAAGTTCAGTGGCGCTTTCAATATCTTCTTTGGAAAGTGTACCTGACTCGATAGCATCAAGCTGCGTTTTGAGCTCGGCAATTATTTCCTTAAGACGTTTGTATTTGACCGGTTCGTGCATATTGGGATCGTGAAAAGTTATACTCAAAAGTACGTCCGTCGACCCATCACTTTTGGGTACCAGCGAAGAAATTATCAATAGATTTTTCAGTGGTGTTGATTATCCACCCAATTCCTTGCGGATTTTTGCTGGAAGAGATGCCAGAACAAGGTCGTAGCTATGATCAGCGAGCTCAATGATAAGTCTGTCCGGCACAACTCCACTGGATTCTATGGTATTCCAATGCTTCTTGTTCATGTGATATCCGGGTTGAATGCCATTGAACTTTTCTCTAAGGTCTATTGCTCTCTCAGGATCACATTTCAGGTTTACACTTTGAAATTCATTGACATCACAAAGAGAAAAGATTTTATCTCCCACTCTAAAAACCAGAACATTTTGATCGAATGGAAAGTCCTCGGTTACTCCTTTTTTGTCGAGGCAGTATTGGCGATAAGTTTCGAGATTCATGGTCTCTTAATCATATGCAGCGCAGGGAACATGATATTTGTCGGCACCGGCGCAGGCTCTGATTCCGAGTATAATTTCATGAGTGTGCAAACCGGCGTATCGGATCTTCGAAAGAGTCATGTCGTAGGAGTATGCGAGTGTCACATATTTGAAAAGTCCAAGTTTAAAGATTCCTCCAATACCGTTGCCGCTGCGGGCTGCGAGACCAATGGTGAATTTCTCGCGGAATTCGAGCAAAGCTTGTACATCGAGCGACATTTTACTACTTGCCACATAATTGACGAGCAATGCAGGCTTGAAAAAGAGATCATCTTTGAGGCGAATTGACCTACCGGCAGAAAAAGTATAGTGCCGTGTGAGTTTTGTATCACCATTCAGTCCGTCCACTTTGTTTTCGGTAAGGTGTCGCATCGAGAGTCCATAGAATCTGTCGCCTCGATAGAGCCAAAAGCCAAGGTTGAGTTGTGGTAAAACAAAATCGGTGACAGCGCTATTGAGAGCAGGGTCATCATAATTATCAAGAATGATAGACCCATAATCGACACGATATTGAAGGAAACCAGCTGAGATACCACTAGAGAGCATATAACGACGCGCTACCCTCATGTGATAAGCATAGGCGAAGTGCAACATGGTATAGCTGAGCGGACCAGCGTCATCACTTTCTACAATTCCGCCAAGTCCGTGAAAATTGAATTTGGTCTTTCCAAATTTGCCGTGCGCATTGGCAAAGGCAGTTTTGGGAGCATCGGGAAATCCATTCCACTGCTGACGGTAACCGAGTTTTAGTTCGAGACACGGAGTGGCTCCTGTCACAGCAGGATTGTATTGAAGATAGTTGTATGTGAAAAAAGTATATTGCGGCAGTTGTTGGGCTGTCGCGGAAACTGCAATCAAGAAAAACAGTACAAGTAAATATGATTTTCTCAATTGCATGTTATCTTAGTGTATAATAGCAATCGCTCCATTTATCGGTGGAATTTCTACTTCCAACGAGTTCAATTCGATCACATAGTAGTATGTGCCGGTTGGCAGATACTTTCCTTTGTTGGTTCCATCCCATTGTTGGGCGTATCCCAGTGATCTGAATACCTGTTGCCCCCATCTGTCGTAAACAGTTACCGAAGTATTTTCAAATCTTTCAATGCCGCCGAGTACCCATGTATCGTTGATCCCATCGCCATTTGGAGTAAAGGCATTGTATATGGTGATGGGTGGCCCTACGGTTATTGTAATTAAGTCGGTTACCTCACAACCGTTAATAAAACTGCTTACGACATATGTGGTAGTTTCTTCAGGAGTAGTAATTGGGTTGTCAATTGTGCTATTGTCAAGGTATTGATTGGGCGACCAGTTGTAGACTTCACCGGCATCTGCACCTGCCACGCCCAATTGAGCTGATTCGCCAAGTGCAATCTGTATTGGATCTACGGAGGCAAAAATATCAACTCCGTCGCCTTCAATATCCACAACTACACCACAACCTCCGTTGGCCGGATCGTGCTCTGACCCAAGAATGAGAAAGTACTGTGAACCTGAAACAAGATTACCTACCTCAAAGCTGAAAGCAACAGTATCTGCAAAACAATTTGAAGGATCGAGCCAATTGGTTTGTAGGCATGGATTGAGTCCAAGAGGAACATTCACAACCAGGGCTACAATGGAATCTGTGCCAGAAGAACCGGGACAATTGGAAGGATTAATATTGATCGTTACGTTGCCAGGAGTGGCGGTATTTGATGCCTGAAAAGAGTAGAAATATGCTTGAGTCACATCCATACAGTTGAAAACAACAGGATTGTTGGTCAGTGTAGAGTATGCAGGTTCTTCATCCGGGCATAAAGTGCCCGGGCTAGAGCAGTCCTGAGCAGAGGCAAACCGACTGATGCCGGCAAATGCTATGATGAGAAATAGATAAATTCTTTTCACGGGTCTGCTCTTTAACGATAATTCTTGCAATAAGATGCAAAAATCCTGAACCTTCCCTCTGGTGCGTGTTGTATGAGACATTTCTTTTGAACAGTTCATTGTATATACTGAATGGTTGAACCTTTGATATTCTTAGGCAAGGAAACTCAGATGAGAGACATTGGGGAACTGTTCGAACTTCATTTCAGACAGGTTCAAAAGCTCCAGTGCAGAAGAACTGCAAAAGAGGATTTTTGTTGCCGGAAGCAACCAATTTAAAATTTCTGAACTATACGAATCGGGCAGGTCGTTCATACGGAGAGAGTATTATCCCTCGGAGTTCGAATGACTAAATCTTTACTGTTTTACCACAGGTAAGACAATGTGAACATCGTTTGCACTTAAAGACACGTGATACATACCTGAAGCAAGAGGAGAGAAATCAATGGTTTCATTAAAATTGGACCCACCTCCAACAAAGCGTTTTTTAATAACAACTTGTCCAATGGCATCCGTGATCGTACAATCTAATGTTCCTCGAGCAATGAAATTCCCATTTATGAAAAGTTCATTTGTGACCGGATTCGGGAAAAGGGTAAAATGTGATGAAGCATCCAATTCGAAAAGATCTGTAATAACTATCTCTTGTGAAATGGTACAGCCTAAAAAGTCGGTAATGGTCAATGTATAGGACCCTGCTTGAGTGCTATTATCGAAAGGACCCAAGATCATCTCATCACCCACAATGTTTCCTGAATCATCAACCCATTCGTAAAAGTATGGAGCAGTACCTCCGGATATTTCATAGCTAGAAGAACCCCCTGGAAGATCACTGATGTTACTAGCTGTAAGTCCAATTATTTGAATAGGCGCATCAGGTTGTAGTACAAAGAAAGTTTCAGAAGTCGGAAGCACACAATCACCTGTGGGCGTGATCGTGAGGTTGTATTCGCCGGCAGGGAGATCATTGATTGCACTGCCATTTTCTTCATTGCTCCATGTAAAGTTGATTGGATATCCCTCGTCCATTACTTCTACTTCTGCACTTCCTGTGGAACTACCGAAGCAACTTACATTGACAACATTTGAGGAGAGCACAGTCGGAACATAGGCCGAATTGAGCTCAATATGTATCTGTGCAGAAGCACATAGTTGCAATTGGGAATCATCACAAACTGAATAAGGAATGGAAACAATGCCCGATTGATTGTATACAGGGGTGTAGTTTAACACGGAGCCCTCAAGAAACCATTCTCCCAGGTCCACTTGACCAACAGAGATAGAAAGGTTGTTGTCAGATGTTTCGAGATCTCCAATAATACTTGATATATCAACTAGAATTGGATCAAGTGAACAATGGTTTAAGGTCAAGTCAAATGCAAAGGGTGCGGTATTTACTTGAAGTATCTCTATCGTGAGAAGCCCTTGATCACAAGCTCCACAAGGATCACAGCCCTCGTAGTATACAGTTTCAGTACCAATAAAACCGTCATTTGGGGTGTATGTGAAAGTTCCATCTTCATTCAAAATAAAAACACCATTCAACGCTTCCGTGAGTGTACTGTAAAGAAGAATTTCCGGGTCAAGTTCAACGTCGTTTACTGCAACTGAACCTTCCACAGTTTGATCCATATCCGTAAAGTAGGTTTCATCTACCACTTCAGGAATGTCGTTTACAAAAATCACTGAAATTGAAAGGATGGCGTTATCACATAGTCCGAAGGGATCGCACACAGTGTAAGTGATCTGATCTGAGCCAAAGAAATTCTCATTCGGAATATATTCATAGGAGCCATTCCCGAACCAGTTGATGTTTCCATTCATGGGGCCCTCAATAAGGGTGTAAGTCAAATTATCGCCATCCACATCATTATCGTTGAAAGAAACCCAACCATACTCAGATACATCTTCGAGCAAAGAGTTCGCATCGTTTATAGCTACTGGCGCGTCATTTACAGGAAGTACGTTGATAGTTACTTCACCGATACTGCACGCTCCGAAGATGTCGCAAACTTGGTAAGCGAAGTGAATGGTTCCATGGAAGTTCAGAAGTGGGTTGAAAGAAAACTCTCCGTTTTCAGACATCACACAGATTCCGGATTCGGGCGTCACAATCAATTCGTAATCTAATTCATAACCGTCTGTATCGGAGTCATTTCCTGCAACTAAAGCAACCAATGGCTCATCTTCATTTATTTCAAATACATCATCCACGGCATCCGGAGACTCATTATTGCTGGCCATCTCAATGATCAGATAACCTGTATCGCAAGCCAAGGATAAGTCGCAAACTGAATAAGTAATTGTTTCGCTACCCACAAACAGGAAGTCGGGCGTATAGATGAAGCTTCCGTTTGAATTTAAGGTCAAATTTCCATTTAGTGCATCAGTTACAACACTGTAAGTCAATAGATCATTGTCCACGTCATAATCGTTTATGGCTATGGATGCGCTGAGGCTGCTATTAATCAGTACACCAAAAATGTCATTTACTGCAACAGGAGTATCATTAGCTGCAAGGATGCTAATACTAACTGAAGCCTGATCGCATAGAGACGCATTATCACAAACGCTGTATGTGAAAGTTACTTCGCCATAAAAATTGTTGGTTGGTTGAAAAGTGAATGAGCCGTTGGGGAGCAGATTAAGGTTTCCAGAAGACGGATTTGAAACAACGGAATAGGTTAGTCCGGGGCTATCAACATCTGAGTCGTTCGCACTTACATCTCCTGTAATCACAATGTCTTCGAGACCATCAAACTCGTCGTCGAGGGCTACAGGAACATCATTGATAGGATTCACAGTAATGCTCAGTAGGCCGATATCACAAAGTTGACCGGGATCGCAAACTTGATACTCGATGGACTCTACGCCATTGAAATTGAGATTTGGTGTGTATATAAAACTTCCGTTGTTATTAAAGTTGATCGAGCCATTTTGAGCAATTCCTAAGAGTGAATATGTGAGAGAAGAATTACCATTGTCCACATCGCTGTCGTTTGCGGCCACAGTTGCATTTACTGAATTTTCTTCATTGGTACTGAAGGAATCATTGAGTGCTATAGGCAAATCATTTACCGCCGTCACGTTGATTGTAAGTGTTACTAAAGCACAAGCTCCACAGGGATCGCAGGCCAAGTAGTTTACCACTAGAGTACCATTGTAGTTTTGGTTTGGCTGGAACGTGAAAGATCCGTTTTCATTAAATACAAAAACACCTTGGGTAGGATTCGATAATGGCACGAAGAACATAATTTCATCTTCAGGTTCAATGTCATTCAGGGATACATCTCCGGATAAGAAAGTATCTTCCAACATCGTGTAGACGTCATTTTGAGGCTGCGGGAAATCATTTACAAAAAGGACTTCAATGGTGAGGTTTGCTGTAACACATGCGCCACCACCATCACATACTTCATAAATGATGTATTCAAAACCATTCCAGTCGTCTACAGGTGTGTAGCTGAAATCGCCATTCATAAACATACTGAGAGTGCCGAACTGAGGGCCTTCCACAATAGAATAAAACAATATAGCAGACTCAGGATCGGAGTCGTTGTCTGAAACGTTAGAATTCAAAGTCAATTCTTCGGCTACGAAAAAGTTGTCATTGCCAGCAACGGGTGAATCGTTCACTGAAAGCACTAAAATTGTGAGCAGTCCATCATCGCACAAACCTGTATTGTCACAAACAAAATATTCAATCTCAATTTCACCAAAAAAATCTTCAGACGGTGTATATGAAAACGTACCGTCTGTATTCCCCACGAATGTGCCGTTGTACGAACCACTTTCAAAAGAGAAGGAAAGGGGAGAGTTGTCCGAATCGAAATCATTACTGGCTACAGTGCCATTTAGAGAACTGTCCTCATTAATTTCATACTCGTCATTTTCAGCCATAGGCGCGTCGGTAATCGTTTCTATTTCTATAGTCAAGATGGCTTGCGCCGTTGCTCCTGCAGGATCGCTTACTGTATAAGTCAATTCTTCAGTCCCGAACACGTTGAGAAAGGGTGTGTAGACAAAACCTCCATCGCCATTCCAATCAATAGTTCCAAGAACGGGTGTTGAACTGAGCGAGTAAGTGAGAACTGTATCGTCTAAATCGTAATCATTTTCAGACACATCATCGGTGAGAACTTCATCTTCTGAAATTTCGTAGTCATCGCCTTCTGCGACTGGAGTATCGTTTACAGGAAGAATGGTAATAATTACCTCAGCGAAATTCATGGCACCACAAGGGTCTAAAGCGAGGTAACCAAGAGTATCAAGGCCGAAATAATTTTCAAATGGTGTATAAACAAATTGCCCGCTTGGCTCGTCCCACGTAGTAGTTCCATGGTACGGTCCATAGGCAAGCACGTATGTGAGCAGTTCGACATCATATTCAATATCATTAGCGCCTACTGCCATAGAACCTTGTGTGTCTTCATCTATCGTGAGATAGTCATCATTGGCTATCGGTGAATCATTTACAAATGTGACTTCAATTGTCACAGTGGCTTGAGAACACTGGTTATAGATATCACATGCATTGTATGAAAAGGAATCCAAGCCATAGTAGTTCAACTGAGGAATATATGTGAAGGAACCATTGGCATTCATCGTCAAACTCCCGAATGTCGGCATGTTCTCAATGCTGAAAGTAAGTTCCTCTCCTTGGGTTTGGGTATCGTTTAATGACACATCCCAATTGAGGATCATGTCTTCAGGAATAAACGTGAAATCATCAACAGCAGCAGGAGGATCAACGGGTGCGATTACTTCGATGTAAGCAAATGCAAAATCGCATGCAGCACATGGATCGCATGTCTGATACACGAACATGTCCGTTCCCTCAAAGCCTGCTTCCGGAACATAAACAAAAGATCCATTGATGTTTAAGCTAAAGAAATCTGCGTTGGCGGGAGGACTGAGAATATACCACCAGTTCACCTCATCATCCAGTTCGACGTCATTCAAAGAAATATTTCCATAAAATGGGATCCCAGAAAAAGCAGTGAAATTATCGTTGTTCGCTTGAGGAACGTCATTTACAAACGTCATTGCAAACTCTATAGTTGCCTGATCGCATAGTCCACCGGGATCACATACTTCATAGGTGGCGTAATCAAAACCGGCATACTGCGCTTCTGGCAAATACGAAAAAGTTCCATCTGGATTCAGGGTGAGTTCGCCATGAATTGGATAAACGGCAATGCTATATGTGAGCTCGTCGCCATTCGGGTCAAAGTCATTTAGGGAAACATCGCCTGTCTGCAGAACACCTTCCACATTATAGGTTTCATCGTTTACAGCCACAGGAGGATTGGTGAGCCCATCAAGACCAAAAGCATTTACAGTGTGTTCCGAGAAACATACAGAGCAAAAAATTATACAAATGCGGGTAAAGAAGTTCATTACAGGTTCCTTCATAAAATAGGTTAGCTATAATCAGTTGTCTCGTTATCAATTAATTCTAAGTTTTTACGCTGTGAACAATATTGAGTTAAACGATGAATGCAAAAATATAGCAAAATCAGCCACATTTCCAATAAATACAGGGACTACATGTGAAACTTAAGACTTGGGTATTTATTTTTATAACTCTGAATAACAGTAGATTATGTCATTCAAAGGTGATGAGGACTTGATTTTTCTCGACTGCGTTTCCCTTTGTAGCCGAAATATTTTTTACAATTCCCTTCGCCGAGCTCTTAATTACGTTCTCCATTTTCATGGCTTCTAGTATGATAACAGGGTTGTCCTTTTCGACTTCATCACCAATATTTACTAATATATCAAGGACAAGTCCGGGCATTGGCGCTTTAATTTCTTTTAGCTCTTTCCCTAATGTGGTTTCCATCCCCATTTCTTTGAGAAGAATGTCAAATCGATCTTCAATAATTACATCGAAGATATCAGAGCCGACTTTAAGCTTCACCTTTTTTTCAGTTTTCAAGACTTCAAGAATTTCCACATTCACGGAGCGATTGTTCAATATCACATGAAGATGGCCATGTTCATCAGAAATAATATCTCCGTTAAAAGTTTCGCCGTTTAACTCTCCGGTTGCGGGTTTTGCTCCCGGCTCGAGTTGATAAACCCTGTTTTGATTGATGGTAAGTCTCAACATACTAAATTCGGAATTGAGTGCGAAGCTAGTTGATCCGGATATGCACCATGAAAAATATTTATAGGAATTTCTGTAGGCCTCTGGCAGAAATTACGAGGGGACCTCTAAAAACTCTGCGGCAATCACTTGGAAGGGATATTCGAGAAAATAGGTCCAGTTGAGAATCCGCAATTGGAATGAAAGTGCTTTGACCCCACCTTTGCGGAATACATGTCCGGCATTTATTTCCATATTCCTTTTTGTCGCAAGGCCTGTTTTTACTGTGATTTTCATTTTACCACCAGTGGGAATTATGTGGAGGAAATGGTTCAAATGCAACTTAAGGAATTGTATGATCGGAGAAATGAACTGGGTGATTCCCTTGTGAAAACAATCTACTTCGGTGGTGGAACACCGTCTGTATTGAAGTCGGATGCAATCAAAGAATTTATAGGCAGGGTTGAAGAATGTTATACAATGAGCCCTGATGTGGAAATTACACTTGAAGCAAATCCCGATGATCTGACGAAAGAAAAGATACGTGAGTTGAAAGAGTCAGGTGTGAATAGATTGAGCGTAGGCATACAAAGTTTTCGCGAACAAGATTTAGTTTTTATGAATCGCTCACACAATGCTGGTCAATCGGATTACGCGGTGAAGAGCGCACAGGACAATGGTTTTGAGAATATCACAATCGATTTGATTTATGCAATTCCGGGATTAGATATCCATGCATGGAAGGAGAATCTGAGATTGGCGGGCGAATTAAATGTACCACATATTAGTGCATACTGTTTGACCATTGAAGAGAAAACTGTTTTTGGAAAAAAATTCGCAAGTGGAAAATTTCCAGAAATAGATACATACGTAGCCGAAGAACAATTTGAATGTTTAGTGGAAACACTTCCTTTCTATGGGATCAATCAATATGAAGTATCGAATTTTTCGAAAGAAGGATACGAATCCAAACACAACACGTCCTATTGGAATGGAGAATCTTATCTGGGTATTGGACCATCTGCCCACTCGTATGGCGAGGGGAAAAGGAGTTGGAACATTTCGAACAATACAGTTTATATGAATGGAATATCGAAAGGCTGCCGTTCATTTGAGGAGGAAGTTTTAGATGATCGCACAATATATAATGAATACGTGATGACATCACTTCGCACGGTAAAGGGATTAAGCTCGGAGTGGATATCTCGAAGATTTGGCATTTCTTTCGAAAAGGAAAATGAGGAGAGATTGTCGCAGTGGATGAGTGAAGGGAAAATGAAAAAGAATGGAGATACTTTTGCGCTCACCACCAAAGGATTTCTTTGGGCCGATAGAATTTCGTCAGACTTATTTGTTATTTGAATGATTGCAACTATCACATTTCAAAATAGAAATTTCTCAGTAGATCTGAGTAAACCATTGGACATTTCAGTGGCAATGGGAAATGGAACTGGTCCGCGCGCGTGGTATTTGGAAGGTGCAAATATCTCTCCTGTGATGAACGAGCACTTTGTTGGAAAAGTGAGTTTGGGCGGTGCAGTCAATTTCAACAACATTTCTTTTAATCCACATGGGCACATTACACATACAGAATGTGTAGGTCATATATCGAAAGAGTTTCAGTCCGTAAATCAATTGGTCCGGCAATTTTTTTATTTGAGTAAAGTTCTAACGGTTACTCCCGAAATAATGGATGATTCTCATGGAAGAAACGAAGCTGGGGATAGAGTTATTACGCGGGCCTGCATTGAAAAAGTTTTAGCTTCTCAAACCAGTCCGGAGGCATTAGTTATTCGAACACATCCCAACGATCCATGGAAACTTGTGCGCGAATATTCAAACACAAATCCTATCTATGTTTCCTGCGATGCGATCGAATGGTTGGTTTCGATGGGAGTCAATCACTTGCTTTTGGATGTACCGAGTGTAGATCGGGAGTCGGATGGCGGCAAACTGCTGGGTCACCATGCATTTTGGGAATACCCTCTGAACACTGCCTATCACAGGAGTATTACCGAGTTGATTTTTGTTCCGGAAGAAATAGAAGATGGAGAGTATTTGCTTGATTTACAATTCGCGCCAATTGAAAATGACGCTTCGCCTTCCAGACCTGTGCTTTATAAGATTCACGAATTTTGAACGGGAAAAAAGAGAAAAAAGGAAGTGCTTTTATTTGGTTTGCTGGTGAATCTAACTTCCCCTCCGTTTTGTTGCATAATGTTTCTGATCATGGCCAATCCAAGTCCAGTGCCTGTGCTTTTGGTTGTGAAATTGGGAGTAAAGATTTTGGCTCTTTGTTCTTGGCTTATGCCGCATCCATTGTCCATCACTCGCACGATAAGATGTTTTTGTCCGTTTCTGAGAGCTACTTCTATGTTGCCTATGCGATCGTCGGGAATGGCTTGAATAGAATTATTGAGGAGGTTGTTGAGCATACGGATGACCTGGTCTTTATCGGCCATGAGAATAGGTGTGCCTTCTCCATAACTTCTGTATGTGATATTAATATGTTCTTGTTGTTTGAAGAGGTCAATAACTATCGAACATTGCTCTTCGAGATTGAGTAACTTTAATTCAGGTTTTGGCAATTTCGCAAAGTTACTGAATTCACTGGCAATTCTAGAGAGGGTATCAATCTGCTCTGTCATGCTTTGGGCAAAGGTTTTTAGTCGATCGTCAAAATTCGGAGCATTTTCCTCCCAGGCTTTTTGCAGATATTGAACCCTAAGTTTCATTGGGGTGAGTGGATTTTTAATCTCATGTGCCACTTGTTGGGCCATTTCGCGCCACGCACTTTCTCTCTCGTTTTTAGCCATGAGATTAGCACTTCTCTCGAGTTCCAATAGCATGTCGTTGTATTGCGTCACCAAAGCGCCAATTTCATCGTCTCCGTCCCAACGGATAGGTGTCATTTTCCCGCCCAATTCTATACCTTTCATGCGTATACCAATAGACTGGAGAGACCTGGTGATATATCGCGATAGCAAATATGCCACAGTTAGCGCAACGAGGAATAGGAGGATGTAGCTCTGTCCCAATTCTATCAAAAAGAGTTTGATGTTTTTGGGATCAGTATCGCTATTGTCATACACCACATTTGTAATGGCTATAGGTTTTCCATGTGTATCCATAAAATACCAATAGGCAAGGGTATAATCTTCTCTATGAGCGGTGTGAGGAAGAACGAAACGTTTTTTTTCCGTGAGGCCCTTCATCACATCATAACTAACCTGATAGGGTATAGCGAGAGAGTCCATTGTGAAAGAACTCGATGAAACCAAGTAGTTGCCCTGAAGATCAAAAACGGCTATAAAGAGATTGTGGACATCAGACAATTCGCAGATTTTATCTGAAAACACCATATTCATTACCTCGGGACGAATGAAGTCACCCATTTGGTCGCGGAAGTAGTTCATGCTAGCCCTTACTGATTCTTCTTTTCTATTGAGCCTCTGCTCGTTGTACTTTTCTTTTTGCTCATAGTGGTCGAATATGGCAATACCTCCGGTAACTACAAATGACATTAGAATCAATGCGAGCATTGACAGCATTATTCTGGTTCGAAGGGTCCGTTTGAGAAAGGGCATAAACCGGCATTAGCGCCCCGCGAATATCGGGGATAAAGGCTTCGTACAATTATCGTGCTTGAAATACTTTTTACAATTGAAAATATACTTCCTTTTCTAGGAAGCTTGGATTTTAATTTATCCAATTCACACCGGTAATGTTTCGGTAAAACAGATGAAAATGGGCTCAAAGCAATCTAATTTATGGGCAAGTCATGTCATTGTATATTTGAATTTGAATAAGAAAAAATTACACATAGTTGACATATCAATTAAACCCAGAATCCGCATTGGGATTCGGTAATAGCCGAAACCAAGAAAGGACAGGCTTTGTTTTTGCGTGATTTCTTGAGAAAAGTGAAAAAAAATTGATCTAGATCAACCTTCATTTTAGGGTATTACTAATCGACTATGGTATTTATAAATTGCGGAATATTCCTTATATATCAAGATGAAGAAAACCAGACTCGTTTGTTTACTTTTTGCTTTATCCCTCATTTACATAGTTACTACCTCTAGCGAATTAGGTCGTGCGGAGGACGACATGGTGGGAAATACCGGAGCGCCTCAAGAAAACCAGTTGTGTTCAAATTGTCACAACAATGGCAATGGATTTGGCGTTGTTTCCTTGAGTATTGAGGTATTTCAATTGGGTACTACAACACCCGTAACAACTTATTTTGCAGGAACTGCTTACGATATGCGTGTAACGGTAACAAATTCATCGGGTTCGCCGGCGGGTTACGGTTTTCAGATGACGGCTCTCACCACCCCGGGCAATGTACCCATAGCCGGATATAGTAATTTGGGAAGCAATGTTCAACAGGTTTTGCTCACCAACGGGGTGTACAATGGCAGGACCTATCTTGAGCAGCCTACAATGAGCGTAAGTAATCAATTTAATTTCAGATGGACTGCTCCGGCTGCAGGTATGGGAAATGTGAGATTTTATACCGCAGGCAATGCTGTCAACGGAAATAATAGCAGCAGCGGTGATAAGTCGGGAAATACTAACCTTACACTTTCAGAGATGTTTCCTTTGGTCCAGACGAATAGTTTTGCATCACCTACTTGTTTTGGATTGAACAATGGCTTTATTAATCTTACTGTCACCGGTGGGGTACAGCCGTACTCATTTCTTTGGAGCGACGGAGATACTTCTGAAGATCGCTCTAATCTGATAGGAGGAAATTACAGTGTTGCAATAACGGATGGTGCTGGAAATCTAATTCAACAGTCATTTGATCTTTTGACGCCAACAGAACTGGCGGTTGCAATTGCAATAGACAATCCTCTTTTCCCTGGTGAAAATGGAATAGTTGATTTTGCAGTATCAGGCGGAGCGGGTCCATATACGATAAGCATCACTGGTGTTGGAGAAGTGGGAAGTACTTTGAATTTGCAAGACGGAGTTTATGCATGGTGTGTTTTAGATGACAATGGCTGTTCTTCTTGTGGTGTGTTTGAAGTGGTGGTTCCAGACGATATAGAGTTTAGCGTGGATGTTATCAGTGTTTCGTGTTTTGGAGAGAATGATGGCTCTGCATCGATCGCAGTGTCCGGAGCAACCCCTCCGTACAACATCGAATGGAGTAATGGCGATACCGGACTTTTTGCGGATAATCTAGGTCCTGCTATTTATGATGTTTTCCTTACAGATGCTGTGGGATACACGGTACTTTATTTTGTAGCCGTAGATGAGCCGGCGGAATTTACAGCTCAGAGTTCCCTGGAGGGAATTGCCTGCTTCGGAGAAACCGCGACAGTAGCTGTTGAAGGAATAGGAGGTACCTGGCCTTATGTTGGTACTGGAATTTTTCAGTTACTGGCCGGTGAATACAGCTATATTGTTATGGATGCAAATGAATGCATTGCAGAATTGAACTTTGAATTGAATGAACCAGATGATTTGCAAGTTGTCTATACTTCAGAATCTATTCCATGCGCGGGTGGGATTTCCGAAGTAGTGATAACAGCTCAAGGAGGAACGGAACCATACACAGGAGCGGGAATTCAGGAGGTCAATTTTCCGGGAACATATCTCTATTCAATATCTGACGCAAACGGTTGTGAATACAATATTTCAGTTCTTGTTAGCCCCCTTGATGGACCTAATGTTATAAGTGCAACAACCGATGTTACTTGTTACGATTCTTGCGAGGGTTCTATTATAGTTAGTTTGGAAAATGAAATTGAACCCTATACGGCGATGTGGTCCGATGGCTCAGAAGGTTTGGTGAGAGAAGATCTTTGCATTGGGGAATATTCACTCGTTTATATCGATGGTGGCGGTTGCATAATCGTAGGAAGTTATTTGGTAGAAGGGCCCGAACCCATTGAAGTGGAATTTTTGGGTACTGAAATAGATTGTTTTGGATCTACAACCACTGTTACCGCATTGACTTTAGGAGGTTCGGGACCTTATACTTTTTTATGGAGTAATGGAGAAGAAACTCCGGGAATAATTAGTTTCTCTGGAACTGTAGAAGTTCAAGTCACAGACAACAATCTCTGCATGTATAGTGAATCAATACAGATAACAGAACTATCCCCTTTAACTATTTCCGAAACTTCGAACTCCGCGTTGTGTTTCGGAGACATGAATGGTTCGGCATCGCTCAATGTATCAGGAGGAACGGAACCGTATGATGTCCTTTGGACGAACGGCTCAATTCTTTCTGAGCTTCAGGGTCTTGGGTCGGGAAATTATGGCTTTAGCATTCAGGATTCAAATGGATGCATTGAAAGCGGAGAAGTATTTGTGGATCAGCCAGCCCCTCTGGTGATAACAATTGTGAATGTGAATGGTGAGACTGATACAGAGTTGGGAAGTATCGAGATTGGCATTGAGGGAGGCTCGGGCAATTATACTTATGAGTGGAACAATGGGCAAATATCAGAAGATTTATTTGATCTGGTAGCCGGTTTGTACACCATTACAGTGACTGACGAAAATGGATGTCAAGACATTCTAGAGAATATAGAGGTAGAACTTTTTATAGGTCTTTCGGAATGGAGTAGTGCTTCCGCAATAGGAATGTTTCCAAATCCGTCGACAGAATGGGTTTCAATATCAAGCAGAGAATCCATTACACATTTGATTGTGACCAACGAAATGGGTCGGGTTATTTGCGAACTTTTCGATCCGGGAACTTCATTTACTTTCGAGTGCAAAGAATGGAGTGCGGGTATTTATTTCGCGAGAATGCGATCTGAGAATAGTTTGACAGTTCAGAAACTATTAAAGGAGTAGTGGTTTGTTGATTCTGATTTAGGCTTGGATGGCCTTGCATTTCATGCGTATCATTGAAGCCGAAATCCAATGATATGCTCCGTACCACCGATCCCACACGAATAGATTTCAGAAAGAAATTTGAGCTTACCGATAAAGTAATCGTCATCTCTGGATCGTGCGGACTAATAGGCCGTGCATTCTGCGAAGCCGCTGCTCAATTTGGCGCTCACGTTGTTTGTGCGGATATAACCCTTGCTGAGCCCGAAAAGTTTGCGGTCGAAATGGAAGTTCGCCACAATAGAAAGATGCTCGGATTTGCGATTGATGTTTCAAAAAAGCCTGAAGTGGAGGCCTTGAAAGATGCGATTTTAAGAGCATTTGGTAAAATTGACGGAATGGTTTGCGGACATCAGAATAAATCACACTTAAAATTTGAAGCATTCGAAAGTGTGAGCGAAGAAAATTGGGATACTGTAATAGAGATAAATCTGAAAGGCACGTTTTTGATGTGTCAAGTTTTGGGTTCTCACATGGCCGAACAAGGAAAGGGTAGCATCATTAATATTCCTAGCACTTACAGTGTAGTGGCTCCAAATCAGAATTTGTATAAAGGCACTTCTCTTGGTTGTCCCGCCGCCTACAGTGCCAGCAAAGGAGGTATTGACGCCCTTTCCAGATACCTTGCTAGTTATTGGGCGGCAAAAGGTGTGAGGGTAAATATGATTACTCCACATGGAGTTTGGAACAATCACGAAGAGCAATTTGAGAAGAATTTTGCACGATTCTCACCACTCGAAAGGCTCAGCTACAATCACGAAGTGGCAAGTGCGATGGTTTATTTGCTGAGTGATGCATCGAGTTACGTTACGGGCGACAATATGCTGGTTGAAGGCGGATGGACAGTTTGGTGAAAAATATGGAGACGCCGTATAAAGATGTCTTTCAATGGGATTCTGTAAACTGGAGCAGAGCACTTAAATATTGGTCCCCGATATTGGAGCTTCCCAGTCAATTGAAATGTTTGGAACTTGGTGGCAGAGAAGGCGGACTTTCCTTGCTGGCCGCAATTCACGGTCATTCTTGTGTTTGCAGCGATTTAGAGAATCCGGAAGAAATTGCTTCACCATTTCACAAAAAACATGGCGTAGAATCATTGATTACCTATGAGTCTATCAACGCACTAGACATTGCTTATAAAAATCATTTTGATGTAGTGATGGTGAAATCGGTGATCACAATGATAGGTCGACATAATCGCCGCGATTTGCAGGTGAAATCTATAGAGCAAATATTCTTGGCACTTAAACCGGGTGGGCATTTATTGTTCGCTGAAAACCTGATGGGGAGTAGATTCCACCGTCTTTTGAGAAAACTTTTTGTGCCGTGGGGTAATGAGGCAGGTTATACCAAGCTAATAGATTTCCCGGAGCTCTATCATTTATTTGAATTGCAATATGAAGCCGTTGGATTTTTTGCGGCTTTTGGCAGAACAGAAAAACAAAGAAGGTTTTTGGGAAAACTTGATAGATCAATTGATTTTCTCGTACCTCGATCTTGGAGGTATGTGTGTATAGGTGTAGGAAAGAAAGTGGGGTAGGGAATACACCTAATAATGCTCCATATGTTCGGGAAGCTCTATCCAGTCGCCATGTTCGCGGATAAGTGCTATCAGTTCGTCTACAGCTTCTGCTTCCGGTACATTTCGTTTTACCACTTCTTTTTCTTTATACAAAGTGATTTTACCTGGACCAGTTCCTACGTATCCATAATCGGCATCAGCCATTTCGCCGGGTCCGTTTACGATGCAACCCATGATTCCGATTTTAACACCTTTGAGATGCGATGTCCGAGATCTAATTCGCGAAGTGGTTTCTTGCAGATCAAAAAGTGTTCTTCCGCAGCTTGGGCAAGAAATGTATTCCGTTTTAGAAATGCGTGTTCGAGTAGCTTGAAGAATCCCGAAGGCAGTTTCAGTTATTTTTTGTCGCGGAATTTTTGAATCCGTCTCAATCCATATTCCATCCCCCAACCCATCAATCAACAAACCGCCTAGGTCTGTTGAAGAGTACAACATAAATTGGTCTTCATAGATATTTTCATAAGATCGAAGCAGAACAACGGGCAGATCATTGTGCCGATTGATGATTCTGAAAAAGGAATTGCGCTGATCTGCCATTGCGTGATCGTGATTAGTTTGAAGCACGATTACGGCATTTTTGGCTTGTGCAAGGCGTTCAATCAGATCATTGTTGAGTTCTGTCGTACTTACTTTCACAAAATAGAGATTGTCAAGTTCCCCGTCAATACTGATGAGTTCAGCAATATCCAAAAGCGGAAAGGAACGAAGTTGACCTTCATTTTTTTTCCAGGTGGGATAGTTGTAGATGAGACCTAGGGTGCCCGGGATTTCAAAATTCACTTTATTATCTCCACAGAATAAATAGTCTGCAGCTTGATCACGAATATTCCATTTGTCAAGTGGAACAGAATAGATGTAGCCGGCAGAAAATAAAGAAGCAGGGGTTATTTCAGGAAGTTGGCTATAGTCGGAAATAACACGCGGAACATTTTTCCCCCCAAAGTCTCGAACTGTACGAGTATTTCGACGGCGGTATTCAAATGGATTGATGGCCGAAGGTTCCGGATTTACAATTTGTTCATTGCCTCTGTGATCGTATCGGTCGGCGAGCAATTTGGCCACCGGTATTTCTGCTTCGGGTTCTTCGGTGAGTGATACTCGAATTGTATCTCCGATGCCATCTTCGAGCAGAGTACCAATTCCCACTGCTGATTTTATCCTCCCATCCAGACCATCACCTGCCTCAGTTACACCCAAGTGCAGGGGATAGTTCATGCCTTCTTCCGTCATGCGCGATACCAGCAAACGATACGCTTGTATCATCACTTGAGGGTTGCTGGCCTTCATGGAAATGACCAGCTCATGGTAGTCGTTTTCGCGACAGATTCTTACGAATTCCATAGCGCTTTCAACCATACCCATTGGAGTATCGCCGTAATGCGACAAAATGCGATCGCTTAATGAGCCGTGATTTGTACCGATTCGCATGGCGGCACCGTGTTGTTTGCACAAAAGAACAAGAGGAGAGAATCTTTTTTTGATTCTATCTAGCTCGGCGCTGTAGCTTTCTTCAGTGTAGCTGAGTTCTTCAAATTTCTTTTTGTCAGCGTAATTACCAGGATTTACTCTCACTTTTTCCACGATGCTAGCGGCTATTTCTGCAGCATTGGGCGTAAAATGTATATCGGCAACGAGTGGAGTTTCATAGCCGAGTTTTCTCAATTCATTTTTGATGTTGAGCAGGTTTTCTGCTTCATCTTTGGAGGGAGCTGTAATACGCACCAGTTCACATCCTGCTTCTATCATGCGAATGCTCTGCTCTACAGTAGCTTTCGTATTCATAGTGTCGGTTGTGGTCATGCTCTGCAACCGAATAGGTTGGGAGCCTCCCATTTTTAAATTACCAATCTTCACTTCGCGTGTTAGGAAGCGGGAGTATTGATAAAGACTTGTGCAATAAGACTGATGACTCATCAGATTAGAAAGAACCGCAACTATCTATAAAGACAGTTGCGGTGTGGGTTCAAATTATTTGGCTGCTTTATATTTTTTGTTTACTTCATCCCAATTAATCACATTGTAGAATGCACCGATATAATCGGGCCTCCGATTTTGGTAATTCAAGTAATAAGCATGTTCCCATACATCAAGGCCTAAAATGGGAGATCCACCGCAGCCGATTGAAGGCATCAGAGGATTGTCTTGATTGGCAGAGCTGCATATTTCAACTTTGCCATCTTTCTGAGCGCAAAGCCAAGCCCAACCTGAGCCAAAGCGAGTGGTGGCAGCTTTTGTAAATTCCTCTTTAAATTTTTCATAAGAGCCATAGGCGGCATTGATGGCATCAGCCACATCTCCGTCAGGATTTCCACCGCCATTGGGTGTCAAGACGGACCAAAACAAATTGTGGTTGTAAAATCCGCCGCCATTATTACGGACTGCAGGTTTGTCGAATCCTTTTACAAGAATTTCTTCAATACTCAGCGATTCGAGGTCTGTTCCTGCGATGGCAGCATTTAAATTATTGGTGTACGCCGCATGGTGTTTGTCATGATGTATTTCCATTGTACGAGCGTCAATGTGAGGTTCCAAAGCGTTGAAAGCGTATGGAAGGGGGTCGAGGGTAAAAGCCATTTTTGAAGTATTAATTTTTGTTTTTTGTTCAATTGCAATCTACTCAATTCTTCCCAAGGCTAGAGATAAATTTGTGGTAAAATCAACAATTGTTTCAGGTGCAAAGTTAAAAATCTAAAATTGGCAGAAAAGTTCAGGCGATTTTCAATTCTCTTGTCCAAGATTTGTGAAGATCGGACAGCGGAAATCCGAGCAAAAGCAGTTTGCGGTGGTTCATAACTCTTTTCAAATGTTGAAAGGACGGGAGGTGCGACCCTATCAGAGAAAAATATATTTGTAACGGATTTCATCGGTCACTTACGGAATGACTTATTCCGTGCGGTTTCCGACATTCGATTGACGTACAAAACCACTAGATAAGCAACGCGCATGGGTCTTTTCAGCTTCCTTACACAGGAAATTGCCATTGATTTGGGAACAGCCAACACTATCATTATTCACGGTGATAAGGTTGTCGTGGACGAACCTTCGATCATAGCGAGAGATAGAAGTACAGGAAAGACTGTGGCTGTGGGTCGTACGGCACAACAAATGCATGGCAAAACCCATGAGAACATCAAGACAATCCGTCCTTTGAAGGATGGTGTAATTGCTGATTTCCACGCTGCAGAGGACATGATCAAGGGCATGATCAAGATGATCAATCGAGGGAAAGGTTTGTTCCAGCCTTCTTTGCGAATGGTGATTTGTATTCCATCGGGCATCACAGAAGTTGAAAAGCGCGCTGTAAAAGACAGTGCTGAGCATGCTGGTGCCAAGGAAGTATATTTGATACATGAGCCTATGGCCGCGGCTATCGGGATTGGTATCGACGTAGAAGAGCCGATGGGCAACATGATCATCGATATTGGAGGAGGCACTTCAGAAATCGCGGTAATCGCTTTGGGTGGTATTGTTACAGATAAGAATATCAGGGTTGCCGGAGATGAGCTTACTCAGGACATTGAGGAATACATGCGCAGGCAGCATAATATCCTAATCGGTGAGCGCACTGCAGAGCAGATCAAAATTGAGGTGGGAGCTGCATTGCCGGAGTTGGACAATCCGCCACCCGATTACAGTGTTCGCGGGCGAGATTTGATGACAGGTATTCCAAAGGAGATCTCAGTAAGTTATACCGAGATAGCGCATGCCTTGGACAAAAGCATTTCAAAAATCGAAGAGGCAATCTTGAATTGTTTGGAGAACACACCACCTGAGCTTTCGGCGGATATATACAAAACCGGAATATATCTAGCTGGAGGAGGCGCTTTGCTTCGCGGATTAGACAAGAGAATTTCGATGAAAACAAAATTGCCTGTTCACGTAGCCGATGACCCATTGCGCGCAGTGGCTCGTGGAACCGGTATAGCGCTGAAGAATATCGATAAATTCCAATTCCTCATGCGCGAATAATGCCGTCCTGAAGTTCAATCCGGCTCAAACCGGTTTTATGGCACCTAACGCAACCGGCAAATCATGAAGAACATACTCGAACTTATCAAGAGACTACACGTTTTCCTGATTTTTCTTGTATTGCAGGTATTTGCGTTGATACTCGTTTTTCAAAATATGTTTTATCACCACGCTTCCATGGTCAATTCGGGAAGTGATATTATCGGAAACATTTATTCGAAGCGAGCCAAATTGGCGGAATATCTCCGTTTGGGCGAAATTGCGGATGAACTTTCTCTCCAGAATTCATTGCTCCGAATGCAATTGTCGGTAAACTACATTCAAGCCGACACGAACTTTAGAATTGTAAGTGATAGCCTTAAGAAACAGCGGTATAGGTATCTGACAGCTAAAGTGGTCAATAATTCGCTCAATCGCGAAACCAACTACATCACGCTAGACAAAGGATACAGTTCGGGAGTCAGCAATCAGATGGGAGTTATTTCAGGAGGATCGATTGTGGGATATGTAACCAATGTTTCTGAAGATTTTGCGGTTGTGATGCCCGTTCTTCATAGGAGTTTCCGAACCAGTGTTTTGATGAAAAACAGTACAGATCTTGGTTTGCTGAGTTGGCAAACAGGCGATCCGGAACATGCGAATATTGATGATATACCAAAACATGTTCATGTTCAGATAGGAGACACCGTGCTCACCTCAGGTTTTTCCGGCTATTTTCCACCGCTGATTTCAGTGGGTTACGTTACGGAGGTGATAGATAATGCTGATGAGAACAAATACCATATCACAATCCGATTGAGCACACAATTCAGGAAACTCAATTATGTAGAGTTGGTAGAAAATATTTTGCTTCCGCAGCAGGAAGCTTTGGAACAACAAGCAATGGAAGCGAATGGCACTGACAATCCTTAAGCATACACTGAGGATTTTATTTCTCATTTTACTACAGTGTCTTGTGGTAAACAAAATGCAACTGCTTGACGGTTTGATCTTACCTTGGATTTACATTTTTGGTATTCTGATGCTGCCTTTCGAAACCCCAAGGTGGCTCATGCTTTTTATATGTTTCGGAATAGGCTTGTGTATGGATTATTTCACGAGTTTGATTGGTTTGCACACATCTGCGTGTCTATTCCTTGGATTTATACAACCACTGGTTCAGAAATTTTTGGCGCCACGAGAAGGCTATGAAATTACCCAACGTCCAACCGTCCAGAGCATGGGTCTTTCTTGGTATTTGGCATACGCCTTTATCCTCACTTTTCTTCACCATACCTGGCTTCTATATCTTGAGATATTTAGATTTTCAGCATTCTTTAATACACTATTACACGTTTTGTTGAGTTCGGTTGCTACATTGATACTTATGACAATCGGCCAATATTTGATATACAAACCAAAGAGCTACGAGCTGTGAAATTCGAAAGTCGAAGAATCACAATACTTCTTATAGTAGCATGTGTAGGATTTATCTACCTGTTGAAGTTGTTTTTGATGCAGGTTACGGACAGCAGTTGGAGCAAACTTGCACAGGAGTATTCTCAGGATGAAGTTCCCATCCATTCACCCCGAGGAATTATTTATGATAGAAAAGGCCGAGTGCTTGTTACCAATCAGACTGTTTATGATTTGATGGTAATACCCAAAAACGTAAAACCTTTTGATACGACAGCATTTTGCGCACTTGTAAAACTTACTCCTGTAGAACTAAGGACTATTATAAAAAAGGGTATTGAGAAGAGCAAGGCTTCTTATAAGGCATTTGAAGTGATTAAGCAAATGACTCCCCGCGAGTACGCCGCTATCTCGGAGCAGTTGTTTAAGTATCCCGGGTTTTTTGGTCAACCTCGTTCTCTTCGTGTATATCCGCAGGAGATCGCAGCACTTTTATTAGGAGATGTGGGTGAGATTTCTCCTGGTGAATTAGAAAAGTATCCTGATTTCAAACAAGGATATTACATTGGGAAAAGCGGGATAGAGCTTTCTTATGATAAGGAATTAAGGGGTATTACCGGAAGGGATTATTTTTTCGTTGATCACCTCAATAAAAAAAGAGATGACGATCAAGCTGTTGAGGATGTTCCTGCGCAGGCCGGTCTCGATTTAGTTGCAACGATCGACGCAGAGCTTCAGCGATACGGCGAAGAACTGATGCAAAACAAACGCGGTTGCATTGTGGCAATAGAACCTGAAACCGGTGAAATATTGGCTCTTGTTTCGGCGCCAACCTACAATCCAAATTTGTTGGTAGGTCGGGCACGGGGGCACAATTTTAAAGTGTTGAACAGCGATCCTCAAAAGCCTTTGTTCAATCGTGCAACTCAAGCGCAGTATCGCCCGGGCTCAATATTTAAACTCGCACAATCGCTGACCGCTTTGGAATTGGGTGCCATTACACCCGAAACAAGAATTCGCTGCAATAGGGGAATTATAGCTTGTCACGGAAGCCATAGCAACGATGACCTAGAAATGGCAATCGTGCATTCTTGCAATCCTTATTTCAGAGAAGTGATGCACAGGGTGATAGAAGCTGAACGCGATCCTTCGAGCAAATTCAAAGACTCTCGACAAGGCTTGGGGATATGGGAGAAATACATTGAGAGTTTTGGTTTCGACTCAGATTTGGCAACTGATATTCCGAACGTGAAGAAAGGATTGGTTCCGGGTGTATCATTCTATGACAAGTGGTATGGCGAATTGCAATGGAAATATTCGACCATCTATTCCTTGAGTATTGGCGAAGGCGAAATGTTGATCACCCCACTACAAATGTGCAACCTGGCTTGCATTCTGGCAAACAGAGGATGGTACGTGCCTCCTCATACAGTGAAGCAACAGGGTATTGGTGGTTTATCCCGCGAGGAATTTTTGGTAAGGCATCAATTGAGCATTGATTCATCTCACTTCAGAACTGTAGTGAATGCCATGGAGAAGGTTGTTGGTCCGGGTGGTACCGCTAATAGAGCCAAGATTAAGGATATTGTTGTTTGCGGAAAAACAGGGACTGTTCAGAACGAGCCACGCGAAGACCACGCAGTTTTTATCTGTTTTGCACCTAAGGATAATCCCAAAATTGCACTTGCTGTATATGTTGAGAACGCGGGATTTGGTGGCACATGGTCGGCACCTATCGCAAGTTTAATGATAGAAAAATATCTCAATGATAGTATTGCAGATAGATCAAAAGAAAAAAGAATATTTGAAGCAAACTTTTTGGATCAGTGAGCAGAACAAGAGAAACCAATATAGGCAAGGTCGACTGGATCACTGTGGGCATCTTTGCATTCATGGTGATATTCGGATTTATGAATATCTATTCTGCCACCTATAATCCGGCTCATACTTCTATGTTCGACTTCGATACTTTTCACGGGAAGCAATTGATCTGGATAGGAGTGTCGGCCATACTTGCAGTTTTAATAATGTATGTAGAAGGGGATTTCTTCAACAAGTTCGCGCTTCCGATCTATGGATTTTTTACATTGCTACTAGTCTTAGTTCTTTTAATAGGAAAAGAGGTAAACGGCGCTAAGGCTTGGTTTGGAGTCGGCGATTTCGGAATACAACCTTCTGAATTCGCAAAGATGGCCACTGCGCTCATGTTGGCCAAATACATTTCGGGCAGCGAGAGTAAACTAATTGGACTAACCACACGATTTTATGTTGCCGCTATCATTGGGCTTCCGGCTGCGTTGGTATTACTTCAGCCTGATGTGGGTTCTGTGCTCGTATTTATAGGATTTGTATTTGTGCTCTATCGCGAGGGATTAAGCGGAAATATCTTGCTTGTAGGTTTAGCAGGAATCGTATTGGGATCCTCTTCCATTATTGCCGGAGCAGCAAAAGCATCATTCCCATTTGCAGGAGAGGTGAGCGGAGTTTGGTGGATTATAATTGCACTTTTTATCATTGGTTTGCTTGGCGTATGGATTATAAAAACGATGGTTGTTCCGCGCAATCGCAAGAGGCTTTATTGGATTGTGATTGTTTCGACAGTCGCGGCATCATCATTTAGTTTTTCAGTGAATTATGTGGTTGATCATGTGCTAAAGGATCACCATAAGACAAGGATCTATGTTCTCTTTGGATTGGAATTGCCCCCCGAACTTCAGAAGAAAAGCAGTGATCCGGGATATAATGCTCGAATGGCAAAGGCCACGGTAGGTTCAGGTGGATTGTTGGGACAGGGATTTATGGGAGGTCCGATGACCCGCAGTCACTTTGTGCCAGAGCAATGGACCGATTTTATATTTAGCGCAGTGGCCGAAGATTGGGGGTTTGTGGGATGTCTTGCTCTTATTGGATTATTCGTTTTTCTGATTTTTCGGTTGATCAACATGGCTGAGCGACAGCGATCATCATTTTCGAGGATTTATGGATATGGTGTGGCATCTATTTTATTCATGCACCTTTTGATAAATGTGGGTATGGTTATAGGATTGGCACCTATTATAGGTATTCCACTTCCCTTTTTTAGTTATGGAGGCTCATCGCTCATGGCATTTACCATATTGATATTCATTATGTTAAGGCTAGATGCAGAGCGATTGAATATATTTAAATAGGTCAAAATCTTTAGCGAATTCGTATTTTTGTGGTTTGGTGGCAGATTTAAAGTGCCGTCAATAGAACAACTCCCCTTTAGTCTATTAACATGGCGGAAAAAGAAATACACTGCTCATTTTGTGGCAGAAAGAAAAGTGAAGTCAACATTCTGATTGCCGGAATTTCTGGTCATATCTGTGATGATTGTGTCGGACAAGCAGAGCTCATTCTCAAGGAGGAGCATACATCAACAGAGTCACTGCCCAAAGACCTTAATTTCAAGCTCCTCAAGCCGCAGGATATAAAAAGATATCTGGATGAATATGTAATCGGTCAAGACCAAGCGAAAAAGGTAATGAGTGTGGCGGTTTACAATCATTATAAGCGCTTGCAACAGAAGCGCAATGACGATGATGGCGTTGAAATAGAAAAGTCGAATTTGATTCTTGTTGGTGAAACAGGCACAGGAAAGACACTTTTGGCTAGGTCAATTGCGAAGTTGTTGAATGTGCCATTTTGCATTGCCGATGCCACCGTTCTTACCGAAGCAGGATATGTAGGAGAGGACGTTGAAAGCATATTGAGCAGATTGTTACAGGCCGCCGATTATGATGTAAAGGCTGCCGAAAGAGGTATAGTATTTATAGATGAAATAGATAAGATTGCTCGAAAAAGCGATAATCCAAGTATTACCCGCGATGTGAGTGGAGAAGGCGTACAGCAGGCGTTGCTCAAACTTCTGGAAGGTTCGGTAGTGAATGTACCACCACAGGGAGGTCGAAAACATCCGGAGCAAAAGATGATTCAAGTAGATACTCGTAACATTCTTTTTATTTGCGGAGGAGCGTTTGGCGGGATAGAAAAAAACATTGAAAGGAGGATCAATATTTCTCCAATAGGTTATGCCAACTTGCAGCACATAGCCATTCAGAAGGACAATTTATTGCAGTATATCACACCTTCCGATCTAAAGTCGTTTGGTTTGATACCCGAGTTGGTAGGACGATTTCCATCCCTCACTCACCTTGAACCGTTGGATGCACATGCACTTCGTCGTATTCTCACCGAGCCAAAAAATGCCTTAGTAAAGCAGTATGTGAAGTTATTCGAAATGGATGGTGTGAAGTTGAGCATCGATAAGAAGGCCCTCGATTTCGTAGTTGAAAAGGCCATAGAATACAAGCTTGGAGCGAGGGGTTTGCGTAGCATTTGCGAAAGCATATTGTCAGACGCCATGTTTGAATTGCCTTCGTCAAACATCAAAGAGTTTAAATTGACTTCTCAATATGCGCGAGACAAGTTTTCGCACTCAAAATTAAGTTCACTAAAAGTAGCTTGATGGCCTCCGCGGGGTTGTTGGCGAAATGTTGAAAAACCGGAATTTGAAAAACGGGATGAACGAAAGTGAGGTTATAATTTAGCGACAACGATTTTTACATGATTTTCCGTGAGGCTGCCGTCTTCGATTATGAAGCGGCAGTTTTGCTTTTTGATCGGGAGTATTTCAGTTCGTGCCATTCGTCATAAAAACATTCATGTGATATGATTTTGATAGTTGCTTATAATGGGTAGGCTGTCGATCAATATTTGAATTGGCGATAGAGGAAAAATTAGGCTTGTTTTTTCGCAAGAATCACAAGTTCAATTTTGGTGCACGAGCAGAGGTACTGCCAGTAAAAGGAGTGTTCTTGAGAATCCAAAGCATGAATGAAGTGAGCGAAAAGGAACTACCAGTGGAAACCCCGTTGATGAAGCAGTACAACGATGTGAAGTCGAAGTACCCTGATGCGCTGCTTTTATTTAGGGTCGGCGATTTCTATGAGACCTTCGGAGAAGACGCAGTGAAAGCCTCCGGTATTTTGGGTATCGTACTTACAAGGAGGAAAAATGGGGCAGCAGCCTATGTTGAACTTGCGGGTTTTCCTCACCACGCCCTCGATACTTATTTGCCAAAGCTGGTGAAGGCGGGAAATAGAGTTGCTATTTGTGATCAACTTGAGGACCCGAAGCTCACAAAAAAAATTGTGAAGCGGGGAGTTACCGAACTAGTTACTCCCGGAGTTTCGTATCATGATAAAACGATTGAGTCGAAACAAAATCAGTTTTTGGCTGCTGTCACAATGAAGGGAGAAAAGGCGGGAGTTGCTTTTCTCGATATAAGCACGGGAGAATTTCTCACAGCACAGGGCAGTAAAGATTATGTAGAAAAATTGGTGCAGGGATTTCAGCCTAACGAAGTTTTATATCAAAAACATACAGACAAAGAATTCAAGGAAGTTTTTGGAGATCGATTTTACACCTTCCGATTGGATGAGTGGATTTTCACTCACGATTTTGGACAGGACAAACTCACAAAACATTTTGGCACAAAGAACTTAAAAGGTTTTGGTATAGATGAATTGGATCTCGCCATAGCAGCAGCGGGAGCTGTGTTGCATTATCTCGAAGAAACGCAGCATGATAAAGTATCGCATATTGCTCAGATATCTCGAATAGATGAGGCTAAGTATGTGTGGCTGGATAAATTCACGATTCGAAATCTCGAGCTCATACATAGTGCCAACGAAAATGCATTTACACTTCTTCATGTGTTAGATCATACTGTTTCTCCCATGGGGTCGAGGTTGATGAGGCGTTGGATGCTGCTTCCCTTAAAAGAAGTTTCGTTGATCAATCAACGACTTTCTGTGGTGGAGTATTTGTGCAAACAAGCTGAGGATCTCCATAATTTATATTTGGAGTTGAAGCACATCGGGGATTTAGAAAGACTAGCTTCAAAGGTGAGCACAGGGCGCATCAGTCCACGCGAATTGATGCACATAAAAAGAGCCTTAGATTCGATAGAACCTATTCAAAATTTTTGCAATCAATCTCCCAATGATGAATTGCGAAGGCTTGGGAGTGGTTTGAATTTATGTTTACTACTTCGCGAACGCATTTCTAGAGAATTGCACCCCGATCCCCCCATAGCTGTGAGCAGAGGTCAGGTAATTGCACCCGGAATTCATCCTGAACTCGATGAACTTAGGGAATTGGCATTGAATGGAAAGGAGTATTTACAACAACTTCAGGAACGCGAAAGTGAACGAACAGGAATAAGTTCGCTGAAAATAGCTCACAACAATGTGTTTGGTTATTACATAGAAGTGCGCAATACACACAAGGATAAAGTGCCGCCTGAGTGGATTCGAAAGCAAACCCTCACACAAGCGGAGCGATACATTACCGAAGAATTAAAGGAATACGAATCTAAAATATTTGGAGCCGAGGAAAAAATTGAACGTCTTGAAACCGCTCTCTTCAATGATTTGGTTTTGGAAGCAACGGGATTTGTGGCGGCTCTGCAATTGAATTCGCAGATTCTGGCGCAATTCGATTGCTTAATGTCCTTCGCTAAAGTGGCGGAAAAAAATCACTATGTGCGCCCAAATCTTTCTGAAAGTACAGAGCTAAAGATCATTCAAGGGAGACATCCGGTGATCGAACAAACCCTTGCAGCGGGCAATGAATATGTGAGCAACGACATATACCTTGACAATAGTCAACAGCAAATAATGATGATTACCGGCCCCAATATGAGCGGTAAATCTGCGGTATTGCGTCAAACAGCTCTCATTGTTCTGATGGCGCAAATGGGTAGTTTTGTTCCAGCTCGAGCAGCGGATATTGGTGTTGTCGACAAAATTTTCACAAGGGTAGGAGCAAGCGACAATATTAGTAGTGGAGAGTCGACCTTTATGGTGGAGATGAATGAGACAGCCTCGATTCTCAACAACCTCAGTGATCGTTCGTTGGTTTTGCTCGATGAGATTGGTCGAGGTACAAGCACCTACGATGGAATTTCAATTGCTCGTGCTATCGCTGAGTTTATTCACGAGCACCCAAAAGCGAGGGCCAAAACACTTTTTGCAACACACTATCACGAACTGAATGAACTTGAAGGACATTTTGAGCGCATTCACAACTACAATGTAAGTGTGAAGGAAGCAGGCAATAGAATTATCTTTTTGCGCAAGCTCGAGAAAGGAGGCAGCAATCATAGTTTTGGTATCCATGTTGCAAAACTTGCAGGTATGCCGGTGAAGGTTGTAAACAGAGCCGCTGAGATATTAAAGCTTCTCGAACGAACTCATGGAAGTGAAGAGCTCAGTGGTAAGATGAAAGAAGTGAGTCGTCAAGACGCAATGCAGCTCAGTTTTTTTCAGTTGGATGATCCAACGCTTGCCGGAATACGCGAGCAACTAATCAATCTAGACATCAATACTTTGACACCCGTTGAAGCGCTCTTGAAATTACACGATGTAAGAAAACTCCTGGGTGGGAATTGATGAAACGCTAGCGATTTTAGATTAAACCCAATATCCGCATTGGGATTCGCAATGAAGTGCTAAGCCCCAAAGATAGCAACCGCTCTCGCAAGATTTTTATACCGTCTATCCCGCATTACGCATTAGGACAATTTTTGTAGAATGCGTACGGGATTCTCAAGTCTAAGCGATAGAATGCTGCATTCATCGGCAAAATTAGGGTGCAATTTTTCTATCGCTTGATTTGGGTTCATGTATCTGTAATCTCGGCTGAGCCGAGATTACAGATACTATAACGGCATTAACCTCAAAACACTTGCAATGCGCAATGCGGGATTATTTCATGGTGTATATTCATACATCAAGAATAAAAATCGAGAAAGTGCTTTTTATCAAAGGGGGTTAGCGCTGCAATAGATTTCCAATTCGGTTTCTGGGTTAAAGCACAGGCCAATGTAAGATTGGCACGTGCTAATTTTAATTAATCTTGATTGATTACCGTGAGTTTGATGCTCTCCACCACCTTGTCAAAGGCAATGAGTTGAACAATGTCTGAACTATGA
>Ga0163144_10001000_pt1 | contig 66797 bp, 66 predicted proteins | sample OliLak19BULKMAT1_FD_123175 | JGI IMG/M metagenome (GOLD analysis project Ga0163144, IMG submission 123175) | Freshwater microbial mat bacterial communities from Lake Vanda, McMurdo Dry Valleys, Antarctica - Oligotrophic Lake LV.19.BULKMAT1 | ecosystem: Environmental > Aquatic > Freshwater >...
AAAGTTTTAAAAAGCCGTACTGGTGTGATGGAATTTTTATTAACTAATCACCCGCTGGATTGTCCGGTTTGTGATAAGGCCGGTGAATGTGAATTACAAGATTACAATCATGAATACGGCCCAGTAACTTCACGTTTTAAAGAAGAAAAGCGTGTTTTTGATCAAGCTACAACAAAAAATCTTTCAGATAAAATTGTTTTAAATATGAATCGTTGTGTGCACTGCGAGCGTTGCGTGCGTTTTACTGACGACGTGACAAAAACTAACGATCTAGTGATGCTAAATCGCGGATGGCACAAAGAACTTTCCGCTACTGATGAGGAACGCGGAATGTGGAATGAGTACCAGGGAAATCTAGCGGATTTTTGTCCGGTTGGTGCCCTTACTTGGACTGATTTTCGTTTTGAAAAACGTGTATGGTTTTTGCGAAAAGATGCTTCTATTTGTGACGGCTGTGCTAAAGGCTGCAACATGGAAGTTCATAGTGAAAAAGAAGTGGCGTATCGTTTGATGCCAATTTTTAATGAAAAAGTTAACGGGCACTGGATGTGTGATGAGGGCCGCGAGCAATATCATGTGCCAATGAATCCGCAGCGCATTGGTGTTCCTATGTTAATCTCAAGTCGCCAAGATTTAAGCGCCACTTCGTGGGAAACATTGGCCCCAGCAGTGAAGGGCATGCTTAAAACGGCGCAAAAAACTTTAGTTTTAATTAGCACTGATGCCACAAATGAAGAGGCCCAAGCGATGAAAAAAGAATTGGCCTCCCTTGCTGCAAACGTAGAAATTAAAGCTTATAACGGAACTCCTGGAATTAAATTAGCTGGCGACAATAAAGCGCTAGATCATCTATTAAGACAAAGTGATAAGACGCCAAACACTCGTGGATTAGAAAATTTAGGATTAAAAATTCATGATGGTAAAGTTTCTGGATACGAAACAGTAGTAGTTTATCGTTCAGGTAGAGCAAAAATTCCAGAAATCACAGACGCCTCAAATATTATTTTATGGGGTGTCTGGAATGCCTCTGAAGTAAAAAAATACTCACAAACAAAAGCGGTAATTCCTGGTCTTCATACCATTGAAAAAGAAGGATCTTTTACTAACTGTGATGGAATTACCCAACATTTTAAAATGGCCATTAAGCATAGAGGCTTGGGACTCTCGGTGAATAAAGTACTAGAGTTAATTAAAGGATAATTATGAGTTTGGATATTTTTTCAGTCAGTCAAATGCTTGCGAAAATTATTTTTGTTATTGCTGTTTGTCTGGGCGTGATTCCTTTTATCGTTTGGTTTGAAAGACGTGGAGCCGCTTGGATGCAAGGAAGAGTAGGGCCCAACAGAGTTGGACCATTTGGTTTATTGCAACCGCTGGCAGATGTGATAAAATTCTTTTTTAAAGAAGATTGGTCGCCACGAAATGCTAATAAATTTTATTATTTTTTAGCTCCTACACTGGCGTTGATTGCGCCACTGGCCGCGATGACGATTATTCCGTTTGGATCTTTTGCTGTAATTAATGATCAAGTGATTAATTTACAGATTGCTAATATTGATTCTGGGGTTTTGTTTTTGCTGGCCTTTGCTGGTTTAGAAGTTTATCCCCTTATCCTGGCCGGATGGGCCTCTAATAATAAATATTCTGTGTTCGGTGCGCTTCGCGGTTCATCACAAATTGTTTCATATGAAATTTCCATGGCCTTGGCGCTGCTTTCTATTTTGATGGTATATGGTTCGTTTGATCCACATAAAATGGTAGAATTTCAAAATCAAAAAATATTTGGGATTATTCCTATGTGGGGAGTTTTTCTAAATCCTATTGGTGCTTTAATTTTTTGGATTGCCACCTTTGCTGAAACCAATCGTTTGCCTTTTGATCTAGCTGAAGGTGAAGCAGAATTAGTGGCCGGCTACCATTTAGAGTACGGTGCTATGAAATTTGCGGTTTTTTTCATGGCAGAATATATTGCCATGATTATGGCCTCAGCATTTTTAGCGACTATCTTTTTTGGTGGTTATAATTTATTGCCAGGAATGTATTTCGTCGTTCAAAAAATTGGAACGCATTTTGCGCTTGCTGATATTGGTATGCAAAATTTAAAAGCTGGTTTTCAATTCTTATCGCTTTTTATCAAAGTCGCTTTTTTCATTTTTGTGATGATTTGGATTCGTTGGACACTGCCACGTTTCAGATTTGATCAATTGATGGATCTAGGATGGAAAATATTGTTTCCTTTGGCCTTAACCAATTTAATTTTTATGTCGGGAGTGGTTTACTTTTTAAATCGCTAGGAGAAATGTATGGGAACAATTAATGTTTCGAAAAGATATACAGCAAAAGAAAAATTTTATCTTGTGGCGATTTTTCAAGGGATGATGATTACCTTGCGCCGTTTTATTCAAGGATTTCTCTTTCAGAAAAACTGGACCATTCAGTATCCAGAAGAAAGAAGAGAATATTCCCAAAAATTTCGCGGAGAACATTTTATTTCTGTGGATAAAAATAAAACAGAAAATTGTACCGCTTGTTATCTTTGTGAAACAGTTTGCCCCGCCGAATGTATTCATATTATCGCGGAAGAGCGCGAAGATGATAAGGGTCAGTACGGAGTTTTAAAAGAAAAGAAACCCCTAAGTTTTGATATTGATGCTTTAAGATGCTGTTTCTGTGGTTTTTGTGAAGAAGCTTGCCCCAAAGATGCCATTAAGCTCTCTCGTAATTATGAGATGACAGTGAGCACTCGTGAAAAAGCGATTTACGATTTAGATCACCTGAAACGAGAGGTAGTTGGTCGTGGATAATCAAAATATTTTAATTTCACTTTTTTGCATAGCCGCCACATTTTTTTCGTTGGTGATGTTGTTTTCCAAGCAGGCCCTAACCTGTGCCCTCGGACTCTTAGGAGTACTGATTTGTACTGCCGGAATTTACGGATTGATTGGTGAGCATTTTATTGCAGCTGTTCAACTAGTTGTTTACGCCGGTGCGATTATGGTACTTTTTATTTTTTCCATCATGCTTTTAAATTTAAAACACGAAGTCTACTCATCTAATGTTAAAAAACCACTTTTCATTGGAGCAATTATTGCTGGTGGGTTGTTATTTGGTTTTTTAAGCACAGTCATTGTTGATTATTTTGGCCAAAGTTTGGGAGGCATGCAGCAGGGAATTTTTACCCGTGAGTATATTTTTAATTTAGGTGGAAATTCAAAAGTTTTAGCACACGCACTTTTCACTCAATACTATATGTCTTTTGAAGTTATTTCATTGGCACTCTTGGTGGGATTAATTGGCGCCGTGACTTTAGCAAAAAGAAAATTCGAATAGGATAAAACTATGGATAAGATTCAATTACTCTCGGCATTTTTATTTACCATTGGTTTGCTCATCGTCATTACGAGAAGAAATACCATTGTGTTACTCATGGGCGTGGAGCTTTTACTGAATGCGGCCAATCTATCGATGGTGGGTTTTTCTCATCACATGTCGCAAATTGACGGACAAATGCAAGTTTTTTTCGTCATTACAATTGCCGCCGCTGAGTCAGCGATTGGTTTATCCATCCTAGTAAATCTATATCGTAATTTCGGATCAATTAAAACCGATGTGGCACAAGGCCTTAGAGGATAAAAGGAAAAAATATGATGCAATCAAATCTACCTTTACTCATCCTGATTCTGCCTTTAATTGGTTTTTTTGTTAATGGAGTGGTCTATCCTTTGATCCTAAAAGGTTTCGCCAAAACTTCTGCTCCTCTGGCGGGAATTACCGCCACAGCTTTTATTTCTTTGTCTTTTATTTTGGCAGTAAAAGTTTTTTTTCTATTAAGTGGCGCTGGACATGAAGAGCATAATCCAGTGGTGATGCAAACAGTTTATCAATGGCTAGATGTGGGATCACTACATATTCCTTTTGAATTAAAAGTAGATAAAATTTCGGGCATTTTAATTCTGATTATTACGGGAATTGGCTCTCTTATTCACCTTTATAGTATTGGTTATATGTCACACGAAAAATGTGTAGGCAGATATTTTTCTTATTTAAATTTATTTTGTTTTGCCATGCTACTGCTAGTTATGGGCGCGAACTTACCCTTGTTATTTTTTGGCTGGGAAGGGGTGGGACTTTGTTCTTACTTATTAATTGGCTTTTGGTACACCGATACTGAAAAAGCCGACGCCGGAAAAAAAGCTTTTATTGTTAACCGTATTGGAGACTTAGGTTTTTTGATCGGAATGTTTTTAATTTTTAAAAATTTTGGCACACTCACTTTTTCTGAAATTTATACTAGTATAGCTTCTGGGGATACAATTTCTCAGACGACAGCAGTGGCCATTTGCTTAGCACTTTTTGTCGGGGCGACGGGAAAGTCAGCGCAAATTCCTTTATATGTTTGGTTACCTGATGCCATGAGTGGACCTACTCCTGTTTCTGCTTTAATCCACGCTGCGACGATGGTGACAGCTGGCGTGTACATGATTGTAAAATTAAATCCATTATTTGATTTAGCGCCGCAGGCCTTAACTGTGATTGCTTACACCGGGGCTTTCACCGCTTTATTTGCGGGATCAATTGCTATTGCGCAAAAAGATATTAAAAAAGTTTTGGCCTATTCCACTGTTTCACAACTAGGGTTTATGTTTTTAGCATGCGGCGTTGGTGCCTATCAGACGGCAGTGTTTCATTTAATGACTCACGCTTTTTTTAAGGCACTACTTTTCTTGGGTTCGGGTTCAGTGATTCACGCTTGTAGTGGTGAGCAAGACATGACTAAAATGGGCGGGCTTAAAAAATATTTGCCGCACACGCACTTAACCATGTTAATTGGATCGCTGGCGATTTCAGGAATTCCTTTTTTCTCTGGCTTTTTTTCTAAAGATGAAATTCTTTATAGCGTGATTGCTCTTCCAAGTGGTCACACACTGTTATTTTTTGTTGGCGTTTTAACGGCCGCACTAACCGCGATTTATACTGGCCGTATGATGACTATTACATTTTACGGAACAGAACGTTTATCTCATGAAGCGAAACATCACTTACATGAATCTCCTGCGACGATGTTGATTCCTTTATATGTCTTAGCGATTCTAGCAGCGTTTGGTGGTTTTTTGGGTGTGCCTCATTTATTAGGCGAACAATTTTCCCTTCATCATCAATTAGCTCATTGGTTAGATCCACTGGTTCCAACTCGAGTATTGCCGATGGTAGGAGTAAAACTTGCTCTACATGAAGGTGTGGTAATGGTGGGATCTTCAGTCCTAGCGATTTGCTCTTTTGCTTTTGGAATTGTCGCCTTTAAAAAGAAATTTCACATCAGCGACCATATTAGTGGATTAAAAGATATTCAAAAAGTTTTGGAGAATAAATATTTTATCGATGAAATTTATTTTGCTGTTGTGGTTAATCCCTTAAAACTTCTGGGCAAGTTGTGCGCACATGTAGTTGATAAAGTTATTATCGATGGTTTTATTGTTGGTCTTGGTCGCGGCACACGTGATTTAGGAAAACGTTTTAAAGCATTACAGTCAGGGGATGTTCAAGCCTATGCCTATTTATTAGTTTTAGGTTTAGTGACGCTGCTGTGGATCGCCTTTAGAAAAGTGATGATGTAATGAGGAAAATGATATGACGACATGCTTACTCTCATGGATTATTTTTACGCCGGCTTTGATGGCACTAGTTTTAATGTTTTTACCCAATCGTATGGAAAAAAACTTTAGAATGTGGGCACTCTTGTCTAGTTTCATCAGTCTTATTCTTGCTTTTAAGCTATGGTTAAATTTTGATGCCAGCTCTGCTCAATTTCAATTTACTGAACTGGCCGCTTGGATACCACAACTAGGTTTAAGTTATTCAGTGGGAATTGATGGAATTTCGCTGCCGCTAGTGATGTTAACGGCGATTATTTCACCCATCGCTCTACTTGGCACATGGCCCGCTCACGGCTTGCCTAAAAAAGAAAAATTTTTTGTTGCGATGATACTATTTTTACAAACCGGCATGTACGGAACTTTTTTAGCTACAGATTTATTTTTATTTTATTTTTTCTGGGAAATTGTACTTATCCCTATGTTCTTTATGATAGGAATTTGGGGCGGACAAGATCGTATTTATGCTACTGTGAAGTTTTTTATTTTCACTATGGTGGGCTCGCTCCTTATGTTGGTGGCGATTTTTTATTTAGTAAGATCTTCGGCCATTCAAGGTGGAATGCCATCAGCTCTCATGAGCGCGTTCGCCAACGCTCAATTCCCACTTGATCAATCTTCTCTGGCGCAGGGATTAAAGAGTCCACAAATGTTATTATTTTTGGCCTTTGCTTTGGCCTTCGTAATTAAAGTGCCGATGGTGCCTTTTCATACCTGGCTTCCCGATGCCCACGTACAAGCGCCAACTATTGGTTCTGTTTTTCTGGCCGCTGTACTACTCAAGATGGGAACTTATGGATTGATGAGAATTGCTATTCCGTTTTTTCCACAAGCAGCTTTAATGATGGCCCCATTTTTTTATTTTTTAGGAGTTGTTGGAATTATTTACGGTGCGTTTTGTGCCATGGCGCAAACTGATTTTAAAAAATTAGTGGCCTATTCTTCCATCTCACATATGGGATATATTATCGTGGGACTTTTTTCTTTTGATCGCATTGCCACTTCTGGTGCGCTTTATCAAATGATCAACCACGGTGTTTCTGCTGCGGGATTATTTTTGATTGTGGGTTTTTTATATGAAAGATTACACACTAGAAATTTAGAAGATTTTGGAAGTTTGGCGAAAATTACTCCCATGATGGCGATTGCTTTTTTAATAATGACTTTATCTTCTGTGGCCCTACCGGGAACAAATGGTTTTGTGGGAGAGTTCACAATTTTACTAGGAACGTTTCAGGTAGCGCCCGTGGTGGCGGTACTTTGTGGCATCGGAGTGGTGCTGGGAGCAGTTTATTCTTTGCGCGCTTATCAGATGGTAATGTTTGGCCCTTTAACTAAGCAAGAAAATAAAAGCACGAAGGATTTAACTGCACGTGAAATTATTGCGATGGTGAGTTTGACGGTACTGGTTTTTGGTATTGGATTTTTTCCAGAATTCTTTTTTGGAAAATCTCACGTGACGCTGGATAATTATATGACAAATCTTTTATCTCATATTGGACGCTAGGAGCATTTCATGGATCAGCTGACACAAATATTTCGTTACGTACCTCTTGATGTGGTTCAATTTTATAGTTTGGCGCCAATATTTATCATGGCGATTATGGCCGTGGTGGTTTTAATTGTTTCTACCGGAAGTAAAAAAATGGCCGCCAATTTATCGTTGATCACTTTGTGGTTAGTGATGGGGCTTTTGGCCAAACAAATTTATCTTCCTACGGCAAATATTTTAGGTGATATTTTAATTTTTAATCCGCTTTCAAGAGCTTTGTCTATTGCACTTTTAGGAATGGGTATGTTCTCAGTCTTTTTAGTTAATGGCCAAGTACAAAAGAACGACAGTATTTTAGGTGAAATTTATCCACTCATTTTATTTTCACTGACGGGAATGTTGCTGCTGGCAGCGACGAATCATCTCATTTTTACTTTTATCTCCATCGAAATAATGTCATTTGCCGTTTATGTTTTAGTCGGTCTTAATCGAACCGCTAAGCATGCCGCTGAAGCTTCGATGAAATATTTTATTCTTGGAGGTGTGGCCTCAGCACTTTTTCTTTACGGCGCGAGCTTAGTTTACGGCGCGACCGGAACTTTTTCTTTGTCACAAATTTCCCAATTAGTTTTAGCTGAGACGATTACCAGTAAACCACTTCTAACTGTTGGTGGAGTTTTAATGCTGGCAGGATTGTTATTTAAAATAGGAGCTTTTCCCTTTCATTTATGGGTGCCAGATGTTTATCAAGGGGCGAGTCACTCAGTGACAGCTTTCATGAGTTCAGCTGTTAAGTTTGCAGCTTTCATTCCATTAATTAAAATTTCACAACAACTATTTTTTACCATTCAAGGCGACGCCGGAAATGTTTTTTATATTATGTTGTGGGTGACGGCGGTTTTTACTATGGTATTTGCCAACATTGCGGCCCTCGGTCAGTTTGAACTCAAAAGACTTTTGGCCTATTCATCAATTGCTCATACGGGTTATTTATTAACCGGAGTTGTGGTACTTGGAACAAATCCCAATCTAGTTGTTCCGCTTTATATTTATTTAGCGTTCTATGCCCTCAGTCAACTTGGTGCTTTCGCAGTTGTGGTTATGCTCTCTGAAAAAAACCAAAAAGATATTAGTTTGGAAGATTTATCAGGGCTCGGTGAGAGATATCCTGTCCTATCACTTTGCTTAACAGTATTTATTTTTGCCATGGCGGGAATTCCCATGACGGCAGGCTTTATTGGAAAATATTTTCTTTTTAACAGTGTTGTAACTCAAGGTGAAACGTTACTCATTGTCATTGCAGTTTTATCGTCATTAATTTCGATGTATTACTATCTACGTGTGATCGTGTTTATGTTTATGAAAGAAGAAAAACGCGCTCACGTTTTAGAGTTTAGTCTTGGCCCAGTTTTAGTGGTGGCCATGATGGTGATTATGACTCTGCAGTTTGGAATTTTTCCTAGATCTGTGATGTCTTTTTTTGCAAAAGTCATACGCTAGTTTTGCAATTTTTTAAATTCATTTTAAGTGAATAGTAATTTTAGTTGTTTATAACAATTGAGCTATTTCAATTGCCTTGCTTAAAGTGTTTCTTACATTTTAAGGAGATGATTATGGAAAACTTAACTTTAACTCAGATTGAAAAAATAATTTATGTGATTCAAGGGCAACGAGTAATGCGAGATATTGATCGCTTTCCAGAAGACTTTACCTTTCAACTTAATTCTAGCGAGTTAGCTGAGCTAAGTCTTAGTAATCACGTAAAGTTTACGCCATTTCTTTTTACTGAAAATGCAGTGGTAATGCTCTCTTCTGTTTTAAATAGCTCTTATGCAGTTCAAGTTAATATTTCGATTATGAGAATTTTCACCAAGCTTCGAAGTTTTTTAATTTGGAGAGCAATTTAGAGAAGCGCATGGATAAATTGGTTTGAAATAAAATTAACGTTGAACGATCAAGTTAAGATAATTGGCAAAAGGAATGGGCGTCACTTCTTTGCCAGTCGTTTTCACTCTGCGCTCAATCTGATGTTGAATGAGTTTAATCATCGAAGGATCGCCTTCTAGGTCTAATTCAATATGATTTGGGCCTTTACGTTTAATTTCACCAGTGATGGCGATACGGCGTGTGATGTCACAAATCAAATCTAACGATTCATCATTAAAAGTTCCGGAATAAACAATTTTTCTAGCTATCATAGAGACAATATTAGCCTAAATGATTGGCCAAGTATAGACGCTTTGGTTAGGATTTTTTGATGATTTCTAAGCTCACAGTATCGCAAGTCGTAGCAGCAGTAAAAGACCTTCTAGAAGGCAATTTTCGCGATATTACGGTCGAGGGTGAGATCTCAAATCTTTCTTGTTCTTCTTCTGGCCATTGGTATTTTACCTTGTCTGATGCAGACTCGGGATTATCTGCAGCACTTTTTAAGATGGATGCCATGAGAAATCCCATCATTCGCAATTTAAAAGATGGTGATAAAGTTTTGTGTCTGGGAAGTTTAGGCGTTTATGGCAAGCGTGGAACTTTTCAACTTATAACTAAAAAAATTGTTCCGGCAGGTCAAGGCGATTTAAAAGAACAGTTCGAGCGCTTAAAGAAAAAATTAGCGAGCGAAGGATTATTTGATCTAGATAAAAAGCGAGCGATCCCTGCTATTCCCAAACGCATTGGTTTAATTACAGCAGAAGGCAGTGCTGCTCTGGCGGACTTTTTAAATATTTGTCAAAGACGCGCCAAAAATATTGATATTTTAATTTCTCCCGCTCTAGTACAAGGGGACGCGGCAGCAGCATCTATTATTCGCGCCTTTAAAAAATTATTAGAAAATAATACGGTTGATGTGATTGTGCTCGCCAGAGGCGGCGGTAGCATGGAAGATTTGTGGTCGTTTAATGATGAGGCCTTGGCCCGAGTGATTGCGGCTTCACCCATTCCTACTGTCAGCGCGATTGGACATCAAGTCGATTTTACTATTTCCGATTATGTGGCCGATCTTAGAGCAGAAACTCCTTCGGCAGCGGCGGAACTCTTAACCCAAGCGCAGATGGAACATGAAAGTAAAATGATTAATCTCAAACAGCGTTTGCAGCAAGTGGCCAAAAATATACTCTCGCGCCCTAGAGAAATTTTGTCACAGGCACATCCTCAAGAAATTCTAGGCAAGATTTGGGAAAATTTTCAAAATGCTAAGAATAGGTTAAATCGTGTGGATCTAAAACATCGTGCGTTTGAAATGTTGGGGCTGCATGACAAAATGATGGAGCTCGATGATTTGATTTCACGTACTGATATATCAATTAAAGAAACTTATAAACAAGTGGAACATAAATTAGAAAAAAATCATTCATTACTTTTGGCCCTCGGACCGTCGCAAGTTTTAAAACGCGGTTATACCTACACCACTTTAAAATCTGGTGAGGTGATTGAATCGCAAAGCAATTTCAAAAAAATTAAATCAGGTGAGTCGTTAACACTACATTGGGCCGATGGAATGGGTGTAGTAACTAAGGAATAAATTATGAAAAAAAATATATTGGTGATTTTTCTACTCTGTTTGGCCTGTGGCCACAAGTCTATTAAAGGTCCAATTCTAGACGGCTCTTTAGGTCCCATCGCTGTTACTATTTCTCCCGGTGAAATTAAAGATTTTAAAATTAAATTAAATAAAGACGAAATAGTTAGTGAGCTCACTTGCAGTAATGAAATTATTAAATTTCGTCAAGAAGTGGGTGATCAAAATATTTTGTGGTTTTATTACGCTCAAGATTATTTTACCGAAAGTGGAGACTTTAACTGCAGCGCTAAAATTAATGATCAAGATAAAATTCTTGTTAATATTCATGTAGAATCAAAAAAATTTGGAGAAGAGTCACTACGAGTAAGTCCCAAGAAAGTAAACTTGAGTAAAAAAGATCTTAAACGCTCGCAAATGGAAAGAGTGCGCTTAGATCAAGTTTATAAAACAACTATTGATGATCCACTTTTTTTAAGAGACTTTGTAGCGCCGATGAATTCACGTTTAACTAGCGTTTACGGCACTAGAAGAGTTTTTAATAATACTCGTCTAGGGCAACACCTAGGAGTTGATTATAAAGCGGCCGTGGGTGATGAAATATTTTCTAGTAATTCAGGAAAAGTGATTCTTGCTGAAAATTTATTTTTTTCCGGCAACACCGTTATTTTAGATCATGGGATGGGCATTTTAAGTATCTACATGCACATGTCAAAAATTATAGCAAAAGAAGGCGACTACGTTCCACAATTATCATTACTTGGATTGGCCGGGAGCACAGGCAGAGTAACTGGACCTCATTTGCACTGGGGTGTAAAAATTAATGGACACTGGGTTGATGGATTAAACTTATTAGCGATTAAAAACGATTAGAGAAAAAAATGTTTATACCTGTGATCGATATTTTTTTAGACGATAAAGTAGAGTCTGGCATCATGGCCAAATACTTTAGAAAAAATGATCTAATGAAGCCTTTAAAAGGACACCAATTATCTGACACCTTGCTGGGAGCCGTTTATCTTTTAGCTAAAGGCCAAAAAAATTTACGCAAAGGCAAAAAACATCGTCTGGTTTTATTAGAAGAAGATCAAGTGAGCTTTTTTGCAGAAAGTGAAAAGAAAAACCACCAAGGTTTTGATGCTATTTTTAAAACAACCGAGTTGGAGTCATTAGAAAGTTATTTAAGAAATTATAATGAAGAACTCACTGAAAGTAGAAAGAGTGAAGTTTTGTTGGCGCTAGAGAAATCTCATAAATCCTTTGTGTCGAAGTATGAAAAGGCCTTCGATCGAGTACAAAAAAAGAATTTTAGCTGGAAGTCAAAAAATGCAACAAAACTTTTTGATGAGCTAGAGTATCTTATTTCTAAAAGAGAATTTTTAGGAGAAGAGCGAATTAATTGGAAAGATGTTTATCAGATTCTGCATAAGAGTAAAGTTTTTAAATCGATAACATATGATGAAATGGGGTTACTACTAGGAGTGAAATTATCTGAAGCCTCCTTGCTATGTTTAACTAAGAGCGAGAAACAATGGTGGTGCGCTTTTGAATTTTTAGAAAGTGTCGGCGAAATTGAGCAAGACTTAATTTTAGGGCACCTTTTAAGTTATTATGATGATTTTTTTAGACCACTACCTGTAGTTATTAAAGAATTAAAAATTTTAACTGATGCCTTTTCTTTTTTTCCCAATGCTTTATGTGTAGTGGATGAAAAGGGTGATTTAATTTTTCACAATGCAGAATTTATAAAACTAGGCATATCTCCGGTTGAGTGTTTAAAGCAAAATAGCGGGGATAAGGTTGAGGTGCTGCATGACTCAAATCATTTTTATATTCTTGAAAAAAATCAACTACCTTTAATTTCTACTGACAGGAAAAAACAGTATACGCTGCTAACTATTAAAACTTTTGAAAAAACTAATGAGATCAATTTAAAAAGTCATGATCAGTTGGGAATTATCACCAGCTCTCTGGCGCACGAGTTAAATAATCCTTTGGGCGGACTTCTGGCGATGGTGAATTTGCTAGAGCTGGAAGATGAGTTTATCCAAGATGGTGAGGCCAAAAAATCTTTAGAGGAAATAAAATCGGGCACGCTTAAATGTAAAACCATGGTAGATTTATTGTTAGGTTTTTCTAAAAGTGAATTACAGGAAAAAATCGGTCCGTTTATTAAAGAATCACTAGATCAGGCGCTAAGTTTATTAAATTCTAGAATGATTGAATCTAACGTAAAAATAAATCTTACAATTGAAAATGAACATGAGTTTAAAAGTTTTAATGTGCGTGCCCCAGTTTTGAGTATGATTTATTATATGATTTTTGGTCAATTGGTGACCGAGTTCGCCAGGTTGCGTTTGATTCGTGATAGTACTGAGAGTGTTTTAAATGTGACGGTGAAACTTAATCGAACTCTTCACAAAGTTGAACTTTTACTTAGTGAGTCGCTGGATTTGCGCTCCTTCTTCTTGCATTCAACTCTATTGGGACATTTACTGCTTCTGGAAAAAAATACCTTAGAAGTTTTACCTCGCTCGATTAAATTTAAATATAATGAGCAGGATAATTAAAGCTATGGTGATTTTTGTCTAAAAACTTTTCCAAGTCAGGTAAAAAATCATGGGGGGGGCTTCCGACTTTTGGTTTAGAAAAAATATAAGCTTCTTTTTTTGTTTCTTTTAGGTCTTCAATATATTGTAATAAGAAATCTTTAAGGCCCATCGTACTTGGTCCAGCATTTTGTTTAGAAAAGCTAGGCTTTCCACTTCTAGAGTTTACGTATTGTAAAAGTTTTGCCTTATTTCCAGGGAAGCGAAAAATAAGTTCAGATAAAGGGTGCAGCGAATTTATAGGAAAAATAATTAACTGTTCCGGCACCAAATGATTAGAGATAATAAATTCCCCTAGATTTTTTTCTTTTGTTATCAACAGCGGAGCATAAGATTCATCGTCTGCTCGCTCCACTATTTTTTTATGACCGCTTAAATGATTGGCCCATAAAAAATCTATAATCTGTGATCTCATGAGAGGAGTGAGTTTACTGACATAAGCTCCAAAGTGAATAATCGCTTCAACAAAAGGTCCAAAGATTCTAATACTAATGGTTTCCCACGGTAGAGTATTTAATTGAGTTTCAATCAATTTAATTTCAGCTTCTTTTGTATCATTTTTTCCAGGCAGAGAAAATAAAGTAATACCGTTTTCGCCTTTCATTGTAATGATGTAAGGAGAAGATAATTTTTTTAGGTGAGCAATAATGTCACTCACTGGATCAGATTTTTTTAAATGGATGCGATCAAGCTCATACTTATTTCTAGGATAATAAAGATGATTGAGTTTATTAATTTTTTTATCAATAAAAATATGTAAAAACTTTAATAAAAGTTGCGCCGAGGCACGAGCATCATCTAGTGCACGGTGAGCATTTTTATGAGGGATATTAAAAATACTACACATATAATGTAAATTTGAGTTTAAAAGTCCAGGTATCAAATATTTTGTCATGAGATGAGTGCAAAGACTTTTATTAGGAAGTGCAGATTTCCCCATACGAGTGAGTACTGAATTAAAAAAAGGTACATCAAAAGAAGTGTTGTGTGCTACTAAAACACAGTCTTGCATTTGTACTAATATCTCTTCAATCACATCATCAATGCGCGGAGCTTTTTCTACATCTCTATCGCTAATATGAGTTAATTTTTGAATGAAATCAGGAATTTTAATTTCAGGATTAATTAAATAATTTTTCTCAGAAACAATTTTCATGTTCTCGACTCGAACTAAGCCAATCTCAATTATTTTATCGCTTTTTTGATTGCCACCAGTGGTTTCTAAATCAAAAACACAAAACTTTAAATTCTCAACAATTTTCACAGCGTTATTTTCCATATTATTTTAACTTAGCAATGCTTTTAACTAGAATAGCACTAAAGCGTTCCATTACTTTTAAGGCCTGATTTTTAATATCTTCATGTTTTAATTTTTCATGCTGAATTCCCGCGGCCATATTTGTGATGCAGGAAATGCCTCCAACCCGCAGTCCTAAATGATTTGCAGCAATGGTTTCTGGAACGGTACTCATTCCCACCATATCTCCACCGATGCCTCTAAACATTTTGATTTCTGCTGGTGTTTCATAAGTAGGTCCTAAAACCCCCACATAAACTCCTTCCGGCATATTATAATTTATTTCTTTGGCAGCAGCTTTAAAAATTTCTTGCAGCTCTATATTATAGGCTTGAGTCATATCCGGAAATCTTGGCCCCAGTTGAGATAAGTTCGGGCCGACTAAGGGATTTTTTCCCATCAAATTTATATGATCAGTAATATTCACTAAGTCACCTTGTGTATATTTTAAATTTATTCCACCAGCGGCGTTAGTTAAAATGAGATAATCAATTCCCAGCATCGCTAGCACGCGTGTTGGAAATACCACTTCATCCATGGTGAGTCCTTCGTAGGAATGAAAGCGTCCTTGCATGACGGCAACTTGCACACCAGCAACCTCACCCAAAATTAAACGGCCCTCATGTCCTTCAACTGTAGTTTGATGAAAGTGGGGGATATTGATGTAGCCAATAATGGTTTTATTTTCAACACTATCAATGAAAGCCCCGAGCCCCGAGCCTAAAATAACTCCGACTTTAGGTTTAGTATTTTTGATGCCGCAAATATAATCAGCGGCTTCTTTTATATTTTGTATATGCTTTTCGCTCATTATTTTCCTCGAATAGTTTGATAAACCAAAGGGAGCCTTTTGGTTTTTTGGGGTTTAATTAAAAAGTAGCTAGCAAGATTTTGCAGTAATTTTTTTTGCGCCGAATGATGATAAATCGTCATTAGGGCTTCGCCTATTTTTACAGCGTCGCCAATTTTTTTGTGACAGATCATGCCCACGCTAAAATCAATGGCCTCGCCCGTTTTGGTACGTCCGCCGCCTAATGTGACTAGTAATTCACCAATCTCACGATTTAATATTTTATGTATGTGGCCACTTTTGCTCGCAGTAATAATGGTCTTATCTTCAGCATTTTTCAAGAGCGATAAATTTTTAACAAACTTAACGTCTCCTCCTTGTTTTTCAATCAGATGATAAAAAACTTTTAAGGCCTCACCATTTTCTAAAACTTGGCGACATTTTTTATAGGCGTCATTATAATTTTTAGCTTTTTTACCTAAGAGAACCATTTCTGCCGCCAAAATAAGTGACAGCTCAGTTAGATCATGTGGCCCTTTATTTTGTAGCGTCTCAACTGATTCTACTAATTCAATACTGTTACCGATACAATTACCGAGTGGCTGATTCATGTCGGTTAAAAGTACGGTCATTTTTTTTCCAAATTTTTTGGAAACACGAATTAGACTTTGTGCCAATTTTTTTGCGTCGCTCATGTTGCTCATGAAAGCGCCTTGGCCAACTTTTATATCCATGACAATTCCGCTGGCACCTTCGGCCAATTTCTTACTTAAAATTGAAGCTGTAATAAGTGGAATACTTTCTACGGTGGCAGTGACATCGCGAAGGGCATAAATTCTGCGATCAGCAGGAGCGATATCTTCCGTCTGTCCCATTAAAACAATTTTATCTATTTTTAATTGCGCGGAAAATTCTTCTAAACTTAATCCAGTTCTAAAACCTGGTATTGATTCGATTTTATCAATCGTTCCACCTGTATGGCCCAAGCCGCGGCCGGCCACCATAGGCACGCTGATTCCGCATGCTGCCGCAATAGGAGCAAGAATAAAAGAGGCCTTGTCACCAATTCCGCCCGTGGAATGTTTATCGATGCAATGGGGATTTTTAAAATCTAAAATTTTTCCTGATTCCAACATGACTTTTGTGAGTGAAAAAGTTTCTTCATCAGTCATACCATTACAACAAACCGCCATGAGAAAGGCGCTCATTTGATAATCGGCGACGGTGCCGTCCAGAAGTCCGGTAATAAGCGTTTTGAGCTCAGTGAAAGTGAGTTCTTTGGCGCAACGTTTTTTATGAATCAATTCGACAATAAGTCCCATGTATGACAAAATATTCTAGGAGCAAAATGTAAGGATAGCAAACAAAGTCGACGCTATTTTAGAGATTCTATGAAAATAAAAAACTTTCTCATCACTTTGATTTTTCTTATAACTACGACTACAGGTGTTTTTGCTCAAGATGCAGCAGCGCCAGCGGCTTCAGGATCGAGTGAGGACGATATTTTTGGTGAATCTATGCAAGATTTGTCTATCGTCGGTGGAATGGGATTGGCCGGTGCGGTCATTGGCCTTTCGACACTCTCTTTTGTAGATGAACCCACGGAGAATTTGCGTAATATTTTAGTCGGCGGAGCTATCGGTATTATTTTAGGCGTAGGGATTGTGGCCTATAAACAGGCGACAAGAACCAATGATGTTTACGAAGCTTCTATTAATTTTGGAACTTCAGAGCGCATGGCATGGCACCGACAAAGTTTTGAACAAAATCAATCGCAACATAAAAATGAAGTGACCTTAATGGGACCATCCTGGTCTTTCTAAAATGAAAATAACCTTTGAGCACGCGGGAGTTTTACCAGTTACCCATTATGGTGGGACTGAGCGAATTATTTATTGGCTAATGAAAGGCTTGGTGGAAGCTGGTCATGAAGTAAATCTTATTTCTATTCCTGAATCTGCTGCTGTCAAAAATATTGGAGTTAATCTTATCATTCGAAAAAATGAAGATTGGCGATTTGATATTCCTAAAAATACTGATCTTGTTCATACTTTTTATACTCCCAAGATTTCTGATTTTCCACATTTGGTGACCATTCAAGGCAACGGAGTTCCGGGCGAGAAATTTATAAAAAATACTGTATTTGTATCAATGAATCATGCCGAAAATCATGGCGCGCAAAGTTTTGTCTACAACGCCCTGGATCTGGCCGAATATCCTTATGTGAAAAAAAACTCTAAAGCGTGGAAGCAATTTTTATTTTTGGCCAAGGCCAGCTGGAAAATAAAAAATTTGAGTCATTGTGTAGAGTCCTGCAGAAGTGCACGTAAGCATTTACAAATTGCTGGCGGACGTTGGTGGGGCCTTTCACGCTTTATTCACTCGCATGGTATGGTTGACCAAGTCGTTAAAAATAAATTGATGGACCAATGTGATGCTCTTTTATTTCCCGTCAGATGGCATGAACCTTTTGGTATCGCCATTATTGAAGCGATGGCACGCGGTCTTCCAGTGATCGGATCCCCCTATGGAAGTTTACCTGAATTAATTAATCCCAATGTTGGTGTGATTACTAAAAATTATGTAGAACTTCTAGAGGTGATTTCTCGCGAGGAAAATATCTTTGATGCAAATAAAATTCGCTCTTACGTTGAGGAAAATTTTTCACATACGCTCATGACTAAAAATTATTTAAAATATTACGATAAGGTTTTAAAGGGTGAGGCTATTAATATCAATGTTCCTGTGACGAAATTTGGTGATCGTGCTGATTCGGCACTGCTTAACTTTTAACAAAAAATAGAATTATGGAAAATAAAATCGGTATCGCTCGTTTTTCTAGTTAGTTTAAATAAATTCGTGCAAAAAAATCACATCAGAGAGTCCAATTAACGAACGTAGATTGTTCAATTCACTTGTGTGGCCATTTTACGAGTGGTCCGCTTATTGCTGTATACCAAAATATGAAACCAACAATGTTTAAAACATCCGTTATTTTTATAACACTCACTCTTATCGCCTACGTGCTTGGCAATATTGGTTTGGACCTTTATCCGCCGGTATTGGGACAGCTACTCATTTATGTATTTCTTTTTATTGCCATTGTAACTTTGGTCGCGACTATTTCTGGAAACAAATATGTTAAGTAAATAACCGGAGAAGATTTTTATGATTAGAGTAAAATTAATTAATATCTATGTAATTTTTGTAACCTTATTAATGATTTTTGGTTGTGCGCATGAAACAAAATCAGTAGATGTGCCGGTGGAGTCAGATCCAATTGCGAAATTGCCCGAGCAACCAAAAGAAGACACTGTTCAGGTGATTCCCACGCCCAGACTAGAGGGAACGGCCCTTAAAGATCAAGTGGTGGTTGATGTTGCGAAAAAATTTAATAAATCTGAAGCAGATGTTTATCGTCGTCGTGGTGATATTATCCTCCGTCTAAAAACTATAAATTTTGCCACCGGAAGCTCAGAACTTCCTCCAGCTGCTATCGGTATTTTAACAAAAGTTAAAGAAGTGATAAAAGATATTGGATCAGGCTTAGTCACTATTGAGGGGCACACCGATGCCACCGGCGATAGGCCAATAAATGAGATAATCTCACAAGATCGCGCCAAATCAATCGCCGATTATTTTTATAGCGACAAACTTTTGGCCGACAACAAATTTGAATATCGCGGAAACGGCAAAAATAAACCAATCGCGACCAGTAAATCAAAACATGGCCGCGAGCAAAATCGTCGAGTGAATATTATTATTAAAGACGCTAGATTTTAACACTTATTATAAACCATAAAGTTTTTTAATTTCATGTGCGCTATAGAGCGCACGAGAAATCTCTTCTTCAATTCTTTTTTCACTGTCATGCACGATATACATGCGTGGACTGTAAAATAAAAAATGCTACAAACGTTCGCGCAAAAAACTAATAGGGAAAATTTATGGTGTTGCTAACAGCTTTCTAAAGACGAAGAAGCAACAACAGTCATTTTGCCAGTGATTTTTGTAATTAAATTAATCATGTTGTCCTCCTTTTTAGAAATATTTTTTGTCAATCGTCGGAATTTTTAACGCAACAAGAGTCGTGACTATCATGTTCCTCTTGTAAGGTTTGAGTATAAATATCCTGTTCCTCAGAATTTTTTCCCAGAGCATTACCTAAAGTTTCGTGCACTGAAGGCGCCACGACTTTAACTTCAACTCCCAATTCATTCATTTTTGCGCTGTATTGGTAGGCGGTATCAATATCATCCAGGGAGCATTCGAAAAGAATTTGTCCAGATTGAACTTCCATGACTTTGACGTTGTTCATAGTGACCTCCCTATGGCCCCATTCTGAAACATTTTGAAAAAAAATGCTAGTTATTTTTTCGTCAAGAGGATATGTAGAGATTATGGCGAAACTTTATTTGGTCGATTATGAATTAGGCGTGTGCCTCGCGGTTAAATATCACCTCGAAAATCTGGGCCATAGTGTGCATTTTGAACACAATTTTGAAAACTTAGAGTATCAATTAAAGGATCTCGGCGTCGATTGCATAGTTTGTGAGATAAAAATTTTAACCGAGGAAGCTTATAAGATTATAAAAGCATCGCATATTTCTGCAGGTTTTCTTGGTTTTGAGAGAGATTTTGCTAGTTCTCCCATTAAAGTTACGGAAAAAAAGATTTTAAAGCCACTAGCGATTACCGATTTCGAATCCTTGCTCAAAGTTTGATTAATGACACTATTTTCGCTAACTTAATACCATCTCTTTTTTGTGAGTGAAATTATGATTTTTAAAAAATTAAACAAAGACGATGTGCTTAAATTTTTGCCTCATCGCGATCCTTTTTTATTTATTGATTCTGTCAGTAACGTAACAAATCCTAATACCAAGGACGGGGAATTGATCGATGCAAAAAATGTGGTTGAAACAACAGTGACGGCGCATTTTTATACTGACCCAAAACATCCCATTTTTGCTGGGCATTTTCCTGGACGTCCTATTCTGCCAGGAGTGGTGCAAGTGGAAATGATGGCCCAGTCCTCAAGCTTTACCATTACTCGTATGCATCCAGATCCTCTCGCTTTAAAATTAGAAGTAGCACTTTTATCTGTCGCGGAAGCAAAATTTAGAAAACCGATTTATCCCGATATGCATTTAACTGTGACCGCCACTTGCAAAAAATGGCGCGGCGCTTTTACTTCTTATGATTGCACCATTCATCATAACGGCGAATTAATGTCAGAGTGCTCAGTCATGGCCTCAGTACGATTTTAAGGATTATTTATGAATATACATCAAACTGCGATCGTTTCCCCTGAAGCTAAAATTCATCCCTCGGTAACGGTAGGACCTTTTTCCATTATCGGACCCCATGTAGAAATCGATGAAGGTACAAAAATTTTGAGTCATGTGGTGATTGAAGGTCACACTAAGATCGGAAAAAATAATCAGTTTTTTCAATTTGGTTCTATCGGAGCTCCTCCACAAGATACTTCTTATAAGGGAGAGCCAACGCGAGTGATTATCGGGGACAATAATATTTTTCGCGAATATGTTTCGATTCACCGTGGAACATTAAAAGAAAATAAAGAAACAGTAATTAAAAATAATTGTTTACTCATGGCCTATGTTCACGTTGGTCATGATGTGGTTTTAGGCAATAATATTATTGTCGCCAATTCTTCAAACTTTGCTGGGCACGTAAAAGTTGGTGATCGAGTGATTATTGGTGGTTCAACTAATATTGCTCAATTTGTAAAAGTTGGTCGCGGCGCTTATATCGGGGGCGGAACCGGAATTGATAAAGACATTCCACTTTTTTGTACGGCCCTGGGAAATAGAGTGCGTCTAAAAGGAATAAATATTATTGGCATGAAACGTCAGGGATACGCACGAGAAAAAATTTCTGAAGTGGTAGATTTTTACCGCATGATGGAATCCTCTTCACTTTCTCCGCGCGCGTTTGTGGATCATCCAGAAAATATTGCTGAGTACAAAGGCAATGAAGTGATCCAAGAAATGATTGAGGCAATTAGGGGCAGCGAAATCGGTCTTCCTCCATTTAGTATGTAGTCATGAAAAAATTAAAAGTAGCTTTAGTAGGACACGGGCATTTAGGCAGATGGCATTTAGATAAAATGTTAAGTCATCCTGATGTGCAAGTGATTGGTGTGGTGGAGCCGAACGAAAGTCAGATGGAGCTTATCAAACAAAAAAATACTGATTTAAAAGTGGTTAAAAATTTAAGTGAAATTATTTCCGAGATTGAAGCGGCGATTGTCGCGACGCCTACCATTTATCATTTTGATATTGCTAAAACATTATTAGAAAATAAAAAACATGTTTTTTGTGAGAAACCCATTACCACCACAGCTGATGAGGCAAAGATTTTAGAAAAGCTGGCGCAGGATAATGGTTTAGTTTTTCAATGTGGCCACTCGGAACGTTTTCATCAGGTGTGGGAAATTTTGCAAACTTCTGAATATAAAAACTTTTTTAGTCGTCCCAGTGTGTGGCGCTTAAATCGTTTGGGGGCCTTTAAAGGTCGCGCCACGGATGTTGATGTGGTGGCCGATTTAATGATTCACGATTTAGATTTATTGTGTTGGTTTTTGCAGGAAACGCCTAGCAATGTTTCTAGTGTGGGAAAAAAAATAAGAACGAATAAATGGGACTTTGTAGAAAGCTCCTTTCATTTTAAATCAAAAAACTTCGCCACCATTCGCGTGGGAAGAAATCATACCCATGAAGTGCGTGATCTCGAAGTCGTGAACGAATTAGGAACTTTGCGTGTTGATTTATTAAATTTGCAAGTTCATTTTGCTAGCAACGATTCGCTAGAAATTAAAACTTTTCCCTACGAAAAAAGAGATCATTTAAAAGTGGAACAAGAAGCTTTTTATCGCTCGATTCTAGATAAAAAACCAGTGGTGGTTGACGCTCGTGCCGGAGTGGTGGCGATGGAGATGCTAGAATTAGTGTGGAAGAGTTTAATGTGAAGTGTTTTATCTTGGCCGGTGAAAAATCAGGAGAAGAGCACGCATTAAGTTTTTTACCAGAGCTGATGCAGCAGCGCCCCGATTTAAAATTTTGGGGAGTCGGCGGCGATCAGATGCAATCTTTGGGTGTGCAGCTTTTTTATCATTTTCGCGAGTTTTCTACTTGGGGATTTTTAGAGGCGATAAAAAAATTACCTTTTTATTTTGCCGCCATGAAAAAAATTGAAGCAGAATTTATCAAACAAGATTGCAGAGTTGCCATCTTAATTGACTATCAAGATTTTAACTTGCGTTTGGCGCAAAGATTAAAACGTCAGGGCATTAAAGTTTTTTATTATGTGGCCCCTCAGGCCTGGGCGTGGAAAGCTTATCGCGCCAAGACTCTGGCCAATTGTGTTTCGGCCCTTTTTACTATTTTACCTTTTGAAAAAAAATGGTTTTTAGATCGTGGTGTCTCTCAAGTTAAGAGTGTGGTGCACCCGGTATGGCTGCATCATCAGGCCAATGTAAAAAATAATATTAATAATATTCGCCAAAAAAACCATTTCAAGGATAATGAGCGTCCCTTAAAAATTTTAATCTTGCCAGGTAGCCGGGTAGGAGAGATTGAAACAACACTACCGGTCTTTTTAGAGGCAAAAAAAGAGTTATCAGCAAATTTAAAACGTGAGATTGAGTGGAGCTTGGTGGCGGCAGATCACTTGTCTTGGGATAAGATGAAAGAGAATTTATCAGATATTAAAATTCTATCTTCTACAAAATTGGCCGATGCCTTACTCGAAGCTGACTTATGTTGGGCGGCTTCTGGGACTGTTACTCTGACTTGCGCGGCTTATGCCGTACCAACAGTGGTGGGCTACGCCACTGGCCTATTAAACGAATTTATTATTAGAACTTTTATTAAGTACGAGGGCATGATTTCGTTATGTAATATTGTTCATGGAAAACTGCTCTATCCAGAAGTTCTACAAGAGAAATTTACTGCTTATGAAATTATCAAATTTACTAAAATTTGGTTGTCGGATGAGTCAGCTTGGCAGAACATAAAGACTGAACTTTTTAAAACACCTGAAATGTTAAAAGGCGAAGTGAATGTTTCACATGAACTTGCTGCAATTATAAAATGAAAAAACTAGTTAAACTTTTTCTGATTCCTTGGGCCTTACTGTGGGAAGCTTATTATTGGCTTCGGCGCTATCTCTATACCTACGATTTTATTTCTTCAACAGCGCTATCGCTGCCGATTATTTCCATTGGGAATTTAAGTTTTGGCGGTTCAGGAAAAACTCCTTTTACCTTGTGGCTGGCGCAATATTTTGAAAATGCCAATAAAGATGTTCTGATTTTAATGCGCGGTTATAAAGGTGCGCTAGAAAATTCTCGTGGACTTTTACAGGCCGGAAAAAAATTAGGTCACAATCCACAAATTTTTGGTGATGAGGCAGTGCTTTTCTCGAGGCGCTTAAAAAATGCCTCAGTGGTGGTGGGAAAAAAACGCACAGAAAATTTATTACATTATCTGGATCAATTAAGGCCGGATGTCGTACTACTTGATGATGGCCACCAGCATTTAAAATTAAAAAGAAGTTTAAATATTGTTTTATTTGATGCCACCATGGAACTGCCTCGCTATCAGGTGGCGCCGCTGGGTTATTTACGTGAAGGTTTATCAGCGCTAAAAGATGCAGATGCGGTGGTAATTGGAAGAGTTGACCAGGTGAGTGAAAATCAAGTAGCAGAGCTTAAAAAAATGTTAGCTCCTTATCTTTCCTCTTTAATTCCCATTGCCGAAATCATTTATCGCCCAGTTAGACTTCTTTCGACAAATTATCAAGAAGTTTATGCTTATGCAGATTTCGCTGTCCAATTAAAAAATAAAAAAGTGGTGGCCTTGGCCGGTATTGCCTCACCTGATTCCTTTTTTAAAACGTTAAAAGGTTTAGGCATGGATGTTATTTTAGAAGAGAGTTTTCCTGATCATCATGAGTTTAAACCCGAGGAGATCGCTCGGCTAATTGAAAAAGCGGAACTAGAAGACGCTTTAGTCATCACTACAGAAAAAGATATAGTCAAGATCCGTCGTCTTTTTGATTCTCCCAGAATACTTTTTTTGGAAATCGCGATACAATTTGTAGAAGGTGAAGAAGCTCTTTTGAACCTAGTGCAAAAAACGATGGATGTGGTGTGAATAATACGAAATCGAGTTTAATTTTATTATTATTATTGTTTTTTACCAGCTGCGCTCGCGGTCCAGCAACCTCACAGCATGCTGAGGGTGAGGATAAAGATTTAGTAGAAGCTTTTGATCTAAAGGGCGGACAATTTGAAAAATTCAAAGTAACTGAAGCCACTGAAGCAAAACCAGTGCCCGCTCCAGTTGTAAAAAAAGAAGTGGCGAAAAAAAAGACAAAAAAAGTAACAGCAAAACCTGCTCCTGAAGTTACGGTAAAAGATCTCTACCCAGCGGATTATCCTGCTGATTATAAGAGTTACGACGAAGCTTCACAAAAAATTTGGGCCACCTACAAGCCGCTCGTTTTTAAAGACGAAGAATTTCGATTTTCTGTGAAATATTTAGGTGTGACCGCCGGATACATTATTTTAAAAACTAAAGGCCTAGTCAATATTGCTGGCAAAGAAGCTTATTATTATTTTGCCCAATTAAATTCAGCGGCATTTTATGAAATGATTTATAAGGCCGATGATCAAATCTACACTTACTTAGAAAGAAATACTTTTTTGCCAATTAAATATTCATTAGTACAACGAGAGTCAGGTCAAAGTGTTGATGATTTGCAACTTTTTGATCATGAGCAGATGAAAACTTTTTATTGGTACAAAAGAATTAAAAAAGGCCAAGAAAAAAAGGAAGAAAACTCAACCTATGTGCCTAAGTATTTTCAAGATTCTTTTTCCGCACTCTTTTTTGTACGCGGTCTGCCACTTAAACCGGGTGATGAGTATGAGTTTCCCGTGGCGACCAGATCAAAGGTGTGGATGTTAAAAATTCGGGTGGCCGGCGTGGAAAAAATTGATGTCGATGGCAAAGAAGTTGAGGCGATAAAAATTGACGCTGAAACCAGATTTCCCGGTATCTTGAAAAAAAGTGGAGATATTAATTTTTGGTATTCTAACGATGATCAAAAAAGACTTTTAAAATTTGCTGCGAAAGTAAAAATTGGCAGTATTTCTGGTGAATTAACAGACTACAGGCCGGGACAAAAAATTGAATAAAGTTTGTTATGATTGATTCTATCCAAAAAAAAAATATTTTATTAATTTGTCCTTCAACCGCTTGGTCGACTAGAGAGCGTGCGGTGGTCAGGGATATTTTATTACTTTTACGTGAGGGTGCTGTTCCTATAATTTACTGTTTGCGCGAGGGCCATCTGGACTTAAAGGCGCAAGAATTAAATATTGAACGTATTTATCATCGCGGTGGCTTTTCTCATCCTTGGCTTGATTGGTTTAAATTTTCCAATTTGGGTGTTGTTATAAAAAAATATGACATTGATTTAGTTCATCTTTATATGCCTTCTTTAGTTATGCCGATTGGTTTTTTCATGGGAAAATTCAGACAAATCCCGCTGCTACTTAGTTATTTTGAAAAAGAGCACAACCCATTTTCAAAATTTTTTTCCGGTCCCACCATTCATCGCTTAGATGGAATTTTAACACCATCTGAGGATTTATTCTTACCTCTAGAAAATCACCTTAACTTTCCCAAAAAAAAAATGCATTGCTTGGGTCTAGGTATTCAACCGATGAAAGAACAATTAAAAGGTTACAAACAAGAATTCTTACATGGACTGGCGTTGCCACCTGATCAATACTTACTGGGTGTTTATGTAGGGTCTGATGAACAAAGTCTGGAACCTTACATGTCCATGTTTCATTTTGCTTATTGGTTGATGCAGGAAAATGTGAAGGCCATGGTGATTCTTTATTCAGATCGTCCTTGGGATCAGCACTATTTATTTAATGAAATAAAAAACTATTTAAAAGACAATGGGCTAGATTCTCAATTTTTATTTTATCGTGATCAAAAATTATCTCACTTGCAAGCGGTTTGTGATATTTGGTTGGGTGTAGAACATGACGAATATGTGCAAGATGTGATTGTGCAGGCCATTTTAGGCGGGACCAAAGTATTAGTGCCACGTTATGAAGTTTACCAAAATCTTTTAAGAGACGAGCTGCACGCTGGAGAGTGTTATCATCCTGAAGACGCTCGAGAATTGCGCTTAAAAATCGCCAAATTTATGCAAATAAGGCCAACGTACGAAGCAGCAAAAATTCCAGAAAAGGCGCAAGATCATTCTTGGGAGATCTATCGCCATCAGTTTTTAGATATTTATAAGACAATTTTACAAAGGCGCACTCTTTATTCAACAGATCATAAACTGACCGAGATTTAAAAAAAGCCCTGTACATTAACCAGATTTTTCGCTAATTTACCCTATCTTTAAAATTGGCTTCCGATCAAAAAGATACCCTGTTTTACGGGGTCGAATGAAAAAATTCAGAGGTATTTACATGGGAACAACAACAAATTTCAAAGCGAAATGGATGGAAGGCTACGACGTAGTTTTCGGAGAAGACGTAGAAAAGAAGGCAACTTCAGATTTTTCTACTCTAATTGAATCCAACGACGCAAAGAGCTTCGCGGAAGGCGAAGTTTTTAAAGGTGTCGTGCTTAACGTCGGTGCGGACTATGTCACTGTTGACATCGGTTACAAACAAGAAGGACTTGTTTCAACGCGCGAATTCACAACTTATGACGGAATTGTCAAAGTTAAGGCCGGAGAGATCATCGAAGTTTATTTAGAAAAACTCGAATCTTCTCAAGGCAACCTTATTCTTTCTAAAGATAAGGCAGAAATCATTAAAGCTTGGGATCGTATTTCTGAAGCTTGCGAAAAAGGTATTCCGGTTGAAGGAACTGTGGTCGCAAAAGTTAAGGGCGGTCTATCAGTTGATATCGGTGTTAAGGCCTTCTTACCTGGTTCACAAATTGATCTTCGTCCCACTCGCTTCTTAGATAAATACATTGGTAAAACAATGCATTTCAAAGTGATCAAGTTCAACAAGAAACGCGGTAATATCGTGCTTTCTCGTCGTGCCATCCTGCAAGAAGAAAGAGGAAAATTAAAAGGCGAAATCCTAGAACAAATTCAAGAAGGAATGGTGGTAAAAGGTGTGGTTAAAAACATTACTGAATACGGCGCGTTCATCGATCTTGGTGGCATCGACGGATTACTACACATTACAGATATGTCTTGGGGCCGCGTAAAGCATCCTTCAAACTTATTAAATGTGGGTGATGAAATCGAAGTTAAAATCTTAAAATTCGACATGGAAAAAGAAAGAGTTTCTCTTGGTTTAAAACAAGTGCAACCAAATCCATGGGAAAAAGCTAAAGATATTTACATCACAGGAACAAAAGTTACTGGCGAAATCGTGTCTGTTAAAGATTACGGAATTTTCGTAGAACTGGCCGATGGAATTGAAGGTTTAGTACACGTTTCAGAAATGAGCTGGACTAACAAAATCAAAAATCCAACGAAACATTTCAATGTTGGTGATAAATTAGAAGCACAAGTTTTAGAAGTAGATGTTGAGAACAAGAGAATTTCTCTTGGTGTAAAACAACTTCAAGCAAATCCTTGGGAAGCGATTGAAAAGAAATATGCTATTGGCAAAAAAATCACAGCTACTGTGAAAAACATTGCTGAATTTGGTGTGTTTGTTGATATCGGTGAAGAAGTTGATGCTTTAATTCACATTTCTGATATCTCTTGGACTAAGAAAAATACTGACCTAGCTGCAGAATTTAAAGAAGGCGCTAAGGTTGATACTATGGTTCTTTCAGTTGACCGCGATGCCGGCAAAATCTGTCTTGGTATTAAACAACTTGAAGAAGATCCATGGAAAAAAATTGAACACCGCTTCCCAGTAGGTTCAGTGGTTGAAGCCACTACAGTACGTGTAACTGATTTCGGCGCTTTCGTTGAATTAGAAACAGGTATCGAAGGTTTAATCCATATCTCTGAATTATCAGATGATCGCGTGGAAAAAACTACTGATGTAGTGAAAAAAGGTGACGTAGTTAAAGCAATGGTAATTTCTGTTGATAAAGACGCGAAGAAAATTTCTCTCTCTATGAAAGCTGCAAAAAATGCGGTTGAAAGAGGCGGAGTTCACGTTGAACCAACTAGAGGTGCTACACTTGCTGATAAATTTAAAGGTTTGAAATAGTCTTTAAATTTGAAGATTTTGTTTATTTAAAGAAGGGCCTGTAGCAATACAGGCCTTTTTTATTTGCGCGCCAACATTTTCTGTCCTAGCGTATACTCATGAAACGATTTTTTAATTTCCTCCTCTTTGTCACTCTTTTGGTAGGCACCATGAAAAAATCAAAAGCAACTGAAGCAGCTTGGCTTCAGTCCCCTCGTTTTATTTCTATTCATATGGTCAAAAATTTCAATACCGATAAAAAAGTTGCGATTGTAGATAGTGATGGAAAAACAGTGGAGTTGGATAATATTTATTGGGATCAAAATTCAAAAGAGCTAAAAATAACATTAAAAGATAATTTTAACTTTAATCAAAACTTTTACTTAAAAACTGATGATCTAAAATTTCCAATTTATTTTTCACGCAATGTTTTAGACCAATACTTTTATCTGGAGACAAAATTAGGTGCCAGCTGGTCTGGAGAAAAAGGTCAGGAAGTAAAACTTACTCTTTGGTCACCGCCAGCGACCAAGGTTTCTTTGTTGTTGTGGCAAAAAGAAAAATTAATTGAAACGATTCTTTTAGATCGTGCCGATAAAGGACTTTGGCAAACAACCATAAGCGCCCGATCATTAAAGCTGAGATCGTTAGAGGGATTTAGTTACCAATACCAAGTCACGGCCTTTAATGAAACCAACACTGTACTTGATCCTTACGCCATTGCCATGGACGCTTTTGATCCTGCTAGCGCTGAAAAAGTGGGACGAGGGGTTTTGGTTGATGAGCGTTTTCTAAAAAAAGTGACGCCGATTTTTCCTAGTAAAAATTTAAGTGATGTTGTTGCCTATGAAGCTCACGTGAGAGATTTCACTATTCATCCATCTAGTGGAGTTGAAAAAAAATTAGCAGGCACCTATTTAGGTATAACTAAAAAAATTCCCTATTTAAAAAAATTAGGTATTACCCATTTGCAATTGCTACCAATTTATAATCATTACCGTGTGAATGAATTGTCGCGTCAGTTTCAAGATGGAAATACTCCCAAGACAAAATTAAATTATAATTGGGGCTATGATCCGCATCAGTTTTTTACACCTGAAGGACATTATTCTGAGGCGCCAGGAAATCCCTTGAGTCGTCTGCAAGAAGTGCAGGAGATGGTGCAAAATCTTAAAGAGGAAAATATCGGTGTGGTAATGGATGTGGTTTATAACCATGTTTATAAACATGAGGCGTGGGAGCAATTGGCCCCGGGATGTTATTTAAGACGAGATGATCGCGGAAATATTTCTTATAAATCGGGCGCAGGCGCAACGTTTGAAACGCGCAATAAAATGGCACGTAAATTAATGATTGATTCACTTTTACATTGGCAAAATTTTTATGGCATGGGTGGTTTTCGATTTGATTTGATGGGATTTATCGATCAAGATTCAATGCGAGAAATTAGAAGCAAATTAAATCCCCAGACCGTTATTAATGGAGAGGCTTGGGAGTTTACAGATTTACCTGATTCTGAGGCGCTGATTAAATCTCGTTTTAATTTACGTGAAATTCAGGATTTAAAAATAAGCGCGTTTAATGATACAGCAAGAGATAGCATTACTGGTCATCAAGCGGGACTTGGCTTAGTTCAAGGAGCTAATCGTGAAAAAGCAAAATACTTATCTGCAGTGGTGGGCGGTGTGGCCAATTTCCCGAGCGATAAAAATGTGGAAATGAGTCGCGATCAGTATCATTTATTTACTGCCGCTCCATGGCAGAGTTTAAATTATTTAACTATTCACGATGGATTTACTTTAAATGATAAATTAAATTTAAGCACTGGCGCGAAAATTCCTGAGCGTATAAATTTAATGAAACAAGCTTACGCTGTTCTTTTGACGACTCAAGGAAGAATAGCTATGCAGGCGGGGGATGAGCTCGGGCGCTGCAAACCCTTGCAAAAAAATGACCCAGAACCTAGTCGTGCTCATACTTCTAAAGTGGCACAAATGGATTGTGGGGTTAAATTTTTTCACGAAAACACTTATGCTTCAAGTGACGCCACTAATGCCATTGATTGGGGCCGCCAAGATTTTGCTGGGCTTTCTGAATTTGTCAGTCTTATGATTCACTTTCGGCGTGAGCATCCTGGGTTTTATTTTGAAAAGTCAGACTCAGTGGTGCGAGGAATTAATTTCTATCATGAAGAAAATAATAATCCTAAAATGATCCTGCCAAATTACTTTAATAGTTTTTCTGATCCTAGATTAACTCAGCTTAAAATAAGATTTGTTAATGCTCCGGTTAATTTACGTAACCAAACTTGGTATGTGGTGGGAGAGGTTCATCCCAGTGGTGTTGATAAAAATCCTAAATTAAATTCTTTTAAAGTTGAACTGGATGAAAAAGGCAGCGGCGAAATTGTTTATGCTCAGAAAGACTGTCAGCTTTTTGATTTAAAAGAATGGTCTGATCCAAGTGCCCTGCAATTTAAATTAGTGAGTACGCCTGGTCAGTGGGATTTTCCTCGCGAGAGTTACTCTGAGTTTGGAAATAATACTATTCATCCATCGAGTATTAATCCTGATGGCAGTGTGATTATTGATTTATCCATTGAAGATCACCGCGCTGGCGCGATTCGTGAAACCTATTCGCCGCACGTGGCCTATATGATTCAAAATGATTTGGAGAGTTCTGCTGAAAAAATCAAAAAGATTTTAGTGCTGCATAATTTTTCAAATGATGAATGGAAATTTCCCTTAAAGAGTTTTGCTGAGGGGAAATGGACGACTCAAATGGATAATTTAAATTTTGAAACAAAAGCAGTTGAAGGCGATTTTTATGTGGTTAAACCACATGCTTCAAGTATTTTAGAATTGTAAATTTCACTTTCTGCAATAGATTATTTAATCCTTTATTAAATACGACGAGTTGCCGTTTTCTTTAATAATTTCTTCTTGGTTATAAATTTTCTCTTAAGGAGAAATTATGACTAACGATGCCGAAACATTTTCCCAGATTGAAAAGATGATATATATTATTCGCGGTCAACGCGTGATGCTCGATTCCGATTTAGCTCAGCTTTATGGAGTTGAAACTAAGGCCTTAAATCAAGCAGTGAAAAGAAACCTAGATCGCTTCCCTGAAGACTTCTATTTCGAATGCAATTTTAGTGACTTAGAAGATTTGCGGTCACAGATTGTGACCGCAAAATTAGAAAAAGACGCAACCATCTGGAATCACAAACGTCGTGTTAATCCCTATGTCTTTACTGAAAACGGCGTTGCCATGCTCTCTGGAGTTTTGCACGGCCCACTGGCCGTCAAAGTGAATATTTCAATCATGAGAATTTTCACTAAGCTTCGAAGTTATCTTCATAATGGAAAATTCTTTGAATCAACGAGTGGATAAATTAGAAATTGAGGCGACCAAAGTTTTTAAAATTGTTTTTGAGAGACTGGATCATGTTGAATCTGATGTTAAAGAACTAAAAATTTCTAAGCCATCACTCGCGCCAGTGCGAAAAAAAATTGGTTTAAAATAAAAACACCAAAAGGAAAATAATATGAATTCAAATGAGACAGATTTTAATTTAGAAAAAATTGAAAAAATGGTTTACGTTTTAAACGGACAAAAAGTGATGCTCGATTTTGATCTTGCGCAATTGTACGGAGTGGAAGTTAAACGCCTCAATGAGCAAGTAAAGCGAAACAGAGCAAGATTTCCTGCGGATTTCTACTTTGAATGTAGTTTTGGTGACTTAGAGGTTTTGCGGTCGCAATTTGCGACCACAAACCATGTAAGTTGCTGGAATCATAAAAGGCGATCTAACCCCTGTGTCTTTACTGAAAATGGCGTGGCGATGTTATCGAGTGTGCTTCATAGCGATCGTGCCATTGAAGTTAATATTACCATCATGAGAATTTTCACTAAGCTTAAAAGTTATCTTATGATGGAGCAGATTAAAGATCAACGAGTGGATAAATTAGAAATTGAGGCGACCAAAGTTTTTAAGATTGTTTTTGAGAGACTGGATCATGTGGAGTCAGATGTTAAAGAACTAAAAAGTTCTAAGCCATCACTCGCGCCAGCGCGAAAAAAAATTGGTTTAAAATAAAAAAAGGCCATCATCAATGACGGCCTTTCTTATAAAATTCTTTGAAACTAATGAAATCTTGTCTAAATTTAAGCTGACTAAAAAGTCAGTGATAAAAAATACTGTAAATTTTAGAGAGGAAACCTAACTTCGGAAACGAGAACGCCTATGGAGCCAATCTATTTACCCGGGGGACACGTCAGGAAAGGTACTTCGATAACAGTCCCACGAATAGCAATTAAAGCAATCTTCATACGTACCTCCTGATTAACGAATAACTAATTTAACCACAACTTTTTTGGATTTTATAAACACTCAAAAACAGATGCCAAAAAGTGAGTTAAACAAAATTGGAATCAATAACTTAGAATCCACGCCGGCAATAATTTGTGGCGCTTTGGCGTTTAAAAATGTAAAATCAACCGGATATGGCCAAGGAACTTGTCATTAATCAGACCCTTCGTGAATGTCGGGTGGCACTCGTAGAAAATGGGGAAATCATTGATTTTCTTATGGACCGTAGTGGTGATCGAGACACAACCAGAACCTCCACCACGGCCTCAGTTGGCAACATCTATAAAGGACGAGTGTTACGCGTCCTACCCGGAATGCAATCGGCGTTTGTAGATATCGGTCTAGAAAAAGCAGCTTTTTTATACGTTGATGATGCTTATATACCAAGCTTAACTGAGCAACGAGAAATTGCTAAAAAAAGCCAAGAAGCCGCGACTAAAGAATTGCGCGATTCTGGTGGCTCAGTCATTCCTGATGAATTTAGCACCCTATCAGAATCAGTAAATATGAAATTTCGCCCGGATGTTTCCATTGAATCATTTTTAAAAGAAGGCGATGAGATTTTAGTTCAAGTGGCCAAAGAACCTATTTCCACTAAAGGTCCGCGCATTACTAGACACGTGACATTGGCCGGTCGACATGTGGTGTTTATGCCACTGATTGAACACACTGGTGTTTCCAGAAGAATAGAAGATGAAAAAGAGCGTGAGCGTTTAAAAGAAGTTTTAGATTCGGTTAGACCAGAAGGTTTAGGTGTGATTGCTAGAACTGTTGCTGAAGGTCAGTCTTATAAAGTTTTAAAAAACGACTACAATATGTTGGTTAAAATTTGGAAAGACTTAGAAAAAAAAGCAGAAAAAACTAAAGCTCCCTCTCTGGTTCATCAAGACATGACTTTTTTACAAAGAGTTTTACGCGATATTACTGACGAAGATGTCGATCTTATTGTGACTGATGATAAAGAGAATTTAAAAGAAGTAGAAAAATTTATTTTACGTTTTTTGCCTAACATGAAAGGCAAAACAAAATTTTACGAAGCAGAAATTCCACTTTTTGAACACTACGGCATCGATCTTGAATTAGAGCGGGCCATTTCGAATAAAGTTTTTTTGAAATCAGGTGGCTCGATTAATATTGATCAAACTGAGGCCTTGGTTTCGATTGATGTGAATACTGGAAAGTTCGTCGGCCGAAAAACTCTAGAAGAAACTATTTTAAAAACAAATTTAGAAGCAGTAAAAGAAATTGCTTACCAGCTGCGATTGCGCAATTGCGGCGGTATTATCATTATCGATTTTATCGATATGGAAAAAGAAGAGCACCGCCATAGCGTTTATCAAGTTTTACTTGAGGCCTTAAAAAAAGATCGCGCTAAAACTAATGTACTGCCTATTTCGGGTTTAGGTTTAGTGGAGATGACGCGCAAGAGAACTCGCGACACTTTGACTCGCGTAATGTGTGAGCATTGTCAGTACTGCGAAGGCACCGGCCGCGTGAAATCAGTTGTCACGCTGTGTTATGAAATCATTCGTGAGGTAAGTAAAGTTTTAAAAAAAACCAACGCCACAAAAATTCAAATTTATGCTCATCCTGAAGTTAGTGCCAAACTTAGCGGCCAGGATATTGATTTTATTGATTTACTTGAAGAGAAATATTCTAAAACAGTCAGCGTTCGCGCCGATAATAGTTATCATATTGAGCAATACGAAATCTTCACTCAAGATTATTAAAATCTATTTGGCAATCCCTCTCTCAAAATGCTAGTTTTTCCTCAAATTTTAACTCGCTCTCACTCTTTGAAGTGCAGGGCCATAGTCCATGGGGGAATTATGATTTACGAATTGGCCATTCTGGCCCGTCCAGAACTAACAGATGCTGAAGTAGCAAACTTCAACAAAAACGTACTCGACATCGTGCGCGAAAATGGCGGCGACGTGGCAGTACAAGATGACTGGGGAATTAAAGAGCTAGCGCAAAAAACTGACGGTGGTCAGAAACGCGGTCGCTATTTATACTTCATTTACAAAGCTCCAACTGCAGCTAACTCTGAAGTTGAAAGACGTTTAGGGATTAATGAAGCGGTAGTAAAATACATTATCGTGAATTTAGCGAAAGATGAAAAATTAGAAACAATCGTGAAAGGATATAAAACTCCTTATTCTAAAAAATATCACGGCACAGTAGTTATCGTTGATGAAAACGGTGGCGATGACACAGATCTAGAACTTGATTCACGTCAGGATGATCGTCGCGGCGGCGAACGTAAACGTTTCGCTAAAAAAAGAAATTGTTGGTTTACCGCTAAACAAATTAGCGCTGACTGGAAAGATCCAAATACTTATGGCTGGTTGATTTCTGAATTCGGAAAAATCGCAGCGGCTAGAGTTTCTGGTGTCTCTACTAAGCACCAAAGATTTGTGACAACTGCGGTAAAACGCGCTCGTCACATGAATTTAGCAAGTCACTTAACGAGTAAGATGGCGCAATAATTTTTAGGAATAAATGAAACAAGACTCGGCAACAAATTCACAAGTGGAAAAAAATTTGCAACAGAAGTTGCGAGACATTCACACGCTAAATAGTTTTGGTGACAAAACTGTATTTGGTTTACTTTTCTTAGGATTAGTAAGCTTGGCGCTGATGTTTTTTCCTCCTGGGTTTATGGTGGCCGCAGTTCCACTTTGTTTGGCCTTCTTAATTTATGGCCGTATGCTTGGCGCAACTTTAATCTCGATAATGTTTATTGCTATCGGATTTGCTGCTGCCAAGGGCTCTCTACCTTGGGAATTATTTGTGGTTTTTGCGAACGCTGCTATGTATTCGATAATCGTTGCGGAGCTTTTGCTGCGTGGCCTTTCTCCAATTCGTACAGTGTTAACTAGCGGACTAATTGTCTTAACTTTAACCGTAGTAATTTTAGGTGTTACAACTTATAAATATGGCTTCTCATTAAAAGGACAATTAGTCGAAACGTTTCAAATCGTTTCCACTAAACTACACGAAGAGATTTCCAAAGACGCTGGGAAGTTTGTTTCCGGTGAGAGCATGCAAGAATTAGAACAGTTCCAAACATATTTAAGCGATCCGAAAGCTTTAGCACAAACTATTTTGAGTTGGTTGCCGACGATTATTTTCGTCAGTGTTTACTTCTCATTATGGGTAATGAATTTTATGCTACTGCGCAATCGCCGCTTGTGGACGACACGATTAAAGTACCTGTATCAGACCAGAGATTTACTTAATTTTCGGATGCCAGAATTTACTGTGTGGCCGTTGATTGTAGCGCTCTCTGCGACCTTGCTCGGGTATTTTGGAAAGTTTGAGCTGGCAGGATTAGCTTATCTCATTGGTAAAAATTTATTGGGCTGTTTATCGGTGCTTTATTTTTTCCAAGGTGTGGGTGTGATTTTTGTCGGTCTTCGCACTTTAGGTGTGGTTGGTTTTTTTCATTTCCTATCATTAATGTTTATATTTTATTTTGCCTGGAAAGTAGTACCATTTGTTGGTCTTGCTGATTACTGGGTGGATTTTCGCAAATTAATTAAAAAAAAACTAGATACGAAAGGAGAATTTTTATGAGAGTTATTTTAACAGAAAAAGTACCGGCACTTGGAAACATTGGAGAAGTAGTAAACGTTACTGCTGGTTACGGCAGAAACTTTTTATTACCACGTAAATTAGCGGTTGTGGCCAATGATTCAAATTCAAAAGAATTAGCGAATCATCAGAAACGCCTTTCTAAAAAAGTAGAGGAGCAAAAAAATGCTGCTCTTACTATCAAGAAAAAACTTGATGGATTAGTTCTCGAATTCGTAAAGAAAATCGGAACAAATGGGAAACTATTTGGTGCGATTACGACTTCTGATATTGCTGCCGATTTATTGAATAAAAAAATCGAAGTAGAAAGAAGACTAATTACGTTAGAAACAGCAGTGAAGAGTTTAGGCACATACAATGTTCGTGCGAAATTATTCACCGGTGTTGAATCATTATTTCAAGTAAAAGTAATGATCGATCCAGCTCAAGCTGAACAATTAAAAGTTGAAGCTGCTGCTGCTGCAAAAAGAAAGAAAGAAGCTGCTGCTGCTGCTGAACTTGCAAAGACAGAAGTTAAAGTAGAAGCTGCTACCTCTGATGAGCCAGTAGAAGATACAGCTGAAAAAATCCTAGGAATGAAAACTGAACGTCCTCGATCTGAAAAATCAGACGCGAAACCTAAAAAAACAAAAAGAATGTAATTTTTTTAAAGAAGCCAAAGCATGAAGTTTTGGCTTCTTTATTATTGATCAAAAATTAAATGGATCAGATGTTTAACAATTCCAAACAGAACAATGCTCGGACGCAGACCGCGCCTGAGTTGCCTCATGATTTATTATCAGAACGGGCCTTATTAGGCTGTTTGATGATTGATGGTGAGATTTTTGATGAGATCATTGATTTAACCATTGTGCGTGAAGATTTTTATCATCCACAATATGGCCTAATTTATGATGCCATAAAAGATCTTTCGAGTTCTCGCCGTCCTATCGATTACGTAACAGTTTGTGCTCAATTGGCCGATCTTGGAAAATTGGAAGAGATTGGCGGTCAGGCCTTTATTTTAGATTTGATTGAAAACCAAGCTTCAGGCGTAAACGTTCGTCAATATGCCACCAACGTTAAAGACAAATCTAGTTTAAGAAAAATTATTCGCACCGCCAGAAAAGTTTCTGAAGCCGGAATGACGCATACGGGAAGTGTTAAGGATTTTATTAGTGAAGTTGAAGCGAGTTTTTTTAAACTCACTAATGAATCAAAAACTGCCGGCATGCTTAAACTTAATGCATGTTTAAAACAAAACTTAAAAGATTTAGAAGATACTTCCAGAAAACCTGGTGAAATTTCTGGGCTAACTACGGGTTATAAAAAACTAGATGAATTAGTTTTAGGAATGCAGCCTGGTCAGTTGATTATTTTAGCTGCCAGACCAGCGATGGGAAAAACCTCATTGGCCTTGTACGTGGCGCTTAATTCTTGCGAGGCCACAGGACTTCCAGTGGCGGTATTTTCTCTCGAGATGACGGCCGCCGAACTTTCTATGAGAATGTTAACTGGTAAGGCCAAAGTCGATTCAAGGCGAGTTAAACGTAAAGAGTTTTTAGATACAGACTTAAGAAGTATCGCCAGCTCAGTTAAAACTTTAAATAATTTACCAATTTTAATTAATGATAATGGATCTATCAGCTTGCACGATATTCAAAGTTATTGCCGTAAAATTAAATCGGAGCAAGGACTAGGTCTTGTTGTTGTCGATTATCTTCAGTTAATGAGTGGTAATCCTCATGTGCAACGTGAACAACAGATTGCCGAAATTTCCAGAGGTCTAAAAAACTTGGCCAAAGAATTGGCCTGTCCGATTCTGTGTTTATCTCAGCTTAACCGTGGAGTTGAAGCGAGACCAAATAAGCGTCCCTTAGTTTCCGATCTTCGAGAGTCAGGTTCAATTGAACAGGATGCCGATATCGTAATGATGGTTTATCGTGATGAAATTTATAATGAAAACACCAAAGAAAAAGGGATTGCGGAAATTATCGTCGGCAAAAACCGTGGTGGTGAAACAGGTACGGCAAGACTCGCCTGGGTTGGCGCTTATACTAGTTTTGAAAATTTAAGTTTTAGTCCTGAGGCAGGTCATTAGGTCATGTGGACCCTTGTTCCTGTCATAAAAAAAAATCAAATACACTTTCTAAAATTTTCCAGGGCGATCCAGGCCAGGGCCTATTACCGGGATTGTTATTTAGATTTAATCACTGGTAAAAAAATTCATTTTAATTTAACGAAATTAGAAAAAGAAGTAAAAAATATTTCATTGCAAGGTCAAACGGTTCTACCTGTGGTGTGGCATTTTTTTTATGAGTTAGGGGAGTTGTTTATTGGTGAGGCAAAGGGCATTCCGATGGATGTTATTTTGGCGATTGAAATTCAATACTCAGCTTGTGATGATTGGGATATTGATTCTAAAAGTGTGCCGCAGAAATTAAAGGCCACTAAGGTTCCTAAACTGCAAAATTATTCTAAAAAATTTAAAGTGATTAGAACCAAACTTTTATCGGGTAATATTTATCAGGCCAATTTAACTGAGCGCTTTCAATTTCAGCATTTGGTGACAAATGAAGCAAAGGCCTTGGCATTTTGTTCGCACTTGTGGCGAGAGACTAAAAAAATTGCGGCCTATGCTCATGCTAGTTATATTCCTGGACTACAAAAGCTTTTTTTTAGTAATTCTCCAGAGTGTTTGTTTCAAATAAAAAATTATTCCGCGCATCGTTTGCTGTGGACTATGCCCATTAAAGGAACATTGCCTCTTGCAGAGTCAGAAGACAAAGAAAAAATTTGGCAGAAATTAAAAAATGATCAAAAAAATAGTGCTGAACTTTTAATGATTTGTGATTTATTGTGGAATGATCTTAATCGCATTGAAAGACCCTGGGCGCGGGTTGAAAGAATTAAATTTCCTTTGGCGGTAAATAAAATTTTACATCAGGCTTCGCTTATTTCTGTGAGGTTATCTTTTAAAGTCAATTTTTTAACTATTTTATCGTCCCTTTTTCCTGGCGGTAGCGTCACCGGTGCGCCGAAGAAAAGTTCGATGAAAATTCTGAAGAACTTAGAAGAGCGGAGAGGTTTCTATTGTGGCTCAACTTTAATTTCGTATGGCGAGATCTTTGCCGCATCCATTAACATTAGAAGTTTAACTATGGATATGAAAAACCTGACGGCCGAGTATGGAGCTGGTGGTGGTATCACGGTTCATAGTAAATTAAATGAAGAATTCTCTGAGATGTTGTTAAAAGTCGAAAGCTTTTTGGGACTCAATTAAGATTTCTTTTTCCTGCCACAGCAACTTATAGCTTTTTGCATGCAGCAAAATTCTCGCAGCAGATTCCCCACCATAAAGTTCATCACCAATTATAGGGTATCCGAGCGCCTTTAATTGCGTTCTGATTTGATGGCGGTGTCCTTGATGGAGTTTGATGGTTAACAGCGTGGTATCGCTTGTTGGTACGTAATGGCAGGAGATAATTTCTAGTGTGGCCAATTTTAGGGAAGCATCAAAGTCGCTTTGGGCCTGAACCACACGTCCTTTAACTCCAGTGTCTTTTAAAAAGTGCTGATGCTTACCAGTCTTCACCATTTTTCCGCGTACAAAGGCGAGATATGTTTTTTCTTTAAAAATATGAGAAAAGTTTTTTCGCACTTCAGTTAACAGAGTATCATTTTTAGCGAAGATTAGTACGCCTGATGTGACGTAATCCAAGCGATGCAATAGCCCGCGGTTATAGTCGTGACCAACACCAAGCACGTTAGAGTGACCATTCTCTCGAAGCCAGCTGAGGCAATTATCAGACTCATTATAGCTTAGAGGGTGGGAGTGAATATTATGTGGTTTATCCAGGGCCAGAAAATTTTCGTCTTGATAAATAATTTTAACTTCCTCGCCTTCATAGCTCGGATTGATTTGTCCTTGATTAATAAAATTAACCGGCAATGAAAAAGTTTTGGCCTTATCTAATGAATGATTAAAGGGATGAGCTTTTGAGAAAAAAATTTTACAATGATTTTTAGAGAAGCCTAATTGTTTTTGAAAGTAATCCGCCAGAGATTGGTTCGAGGGAAGTGCAGTCCAAGAGATTTCTTCGTTTAGCAGTTTTTCTCCATAACGACGCTATCTAGATAGGCACTCATAGAACTTCTTAATTCATCTAAAGAAACCATGTCTGATTTAATTAATAATTCGCGCTTGATAAATTCAATAGGAAAACCGGTGTATACCGATAATTCGGCCAAATCAACCTTTGTTTCAGTTTTGATTTTGCTCATATCTTCTTTTTTTCCTAAAACAGTTGCAGACATAATAGCTCCTTGCTTCCTTGCGTTTCTCTTAAGTTCTGCCGTAATTTGCGCTTCATACTTAAAGCACCTAAAAATCATAGCTAGAGTAAAAATTCGCTGTCAAACTCTAGGAGCTTATAAATATAAGATGTAAGTTTATATTAGAAATACGGATATTTCCGAGCCTAAATAACTGATTTTATAAATAAAAGTCAAATAAATGGCACTTAGAATGAATGTTATATTTAAGCTTTTGGCCACAATAGCCGACAGGATAGGTATAGAATCAATGCAGGGGAAGATGATTTGACACAGTTATTGCTCTTTAAAGAAGAATTTTGGCGAGTCGTAGGTTTCATTGAAGGTACCTTTGAAGACCAACCGACCCTACAAGTATGTCAAACTTTGAAAGTCACACGAGAGCAATTTTTCTCTGTGCTCAATCACTTAAAACCATTGGGTGTTCACGTCCCTTGTCAGCTGATCAATGAAAAAGAGACGTTGCTCTTCTCTAAAAAAGAAACCAATAAAATTCAAATCGAGTTTTCATTAAGCGAATATTTATCGCTACAAATGTCTTTTCCCCATATTGATCAGGGCGCCAATAGCAAAGGTTTTTTTCGTCCCATGTTTTATAAAATTTTAGAATTACAGAATTTGTATCCAGAAATAGATGTTGTACATTTGCTGGAAAAAGAAAAAAGTAGGTCTCGTAGTCTGCTTACTTTAGAAGAAAACGACTTACAAAAAATTAACGAGTTAGAAACGGCCATTCTAATTAAGCGTTGTGTGCTGATTAGTGTGATGGACGAGGCAATCGAAAAAAAGAAAAAACTTTATCCTAATCGTTTAGTTTTCATAGATGGTAAATTAAATTTAGTGGCCGAAGATATTTATGATAGATCGCTTTTACATTTTCCTATCACGCAAATACAAAGCGTGCAGGAGATTTCAGAAGAAGACTATCAAGGGTTTTCGACTAATAACCAAATCGATGAATTCTTAATTGCTATTCGTGGCATGAATGGTGATGAAGTGCGGTTAGTGTTAAAGCTTTCACCGCAAAGAGAGATGGATTTACTGCCTGAATATCATTTTTTTCATAAACCATTTGTCACTAATAATGATCGAGGAGATCTGATTTGGACGGCGTACGCTGAAAAATCTCAGGCCTTGTATCAGTGGCTTTTTGAATATCAAAATGATTTAGAAATCTTATCGCCTTTAAATGTTAAACAAGAGTTTTTAGATTTTTGCCAGTTCATCACTCATCATCAAGATTTACAATCAAAAAAGAAAAAAGTATCCTAATCTCATGATCGATACTGCTGGAAAATCTCGTAAGAGCTATTTCTTTTTACTTTCATTTCTACCACAAATTGTTTTTTGGCATTTGGAAAGAAATTATACTCTGCAAATTGCTGTATTGGGCTCAATACTGGTGGCCTTTTTAGAAATTTTCTTAGAAAAAATATTTACTAAGTCGGTGCACAATCTTTCAAAATTAAATATTGTTCTTATTATATGCTTGGGTTTTTTGTCATATCAATTAAATAACGGACTGTGGATTAAATTGAATCCTGCTATCGTCGCTATCTTATGTGGCCTCTTTTTATTTTGGCTTTTTAATAAAAACAAAAAAATTGATGTGATACATCCACGTCAGACATTTTTCTCACTGGCGGTAAAAAATCTAACTTCACATATGGGTTGGTTCTTTCTTACTTATGGATTAATCATCGCTCTTTTTGCTTTTTATTCTAGCACCACAGCTTGGCTTATTTTTAAGGCCATCGGTTTATATTTTTTATTGTTGTGTTTTTTTATGGGAGAATTATTTTGGCTGAGATTTAGTCAGCAAAAATTAAGCGAGAATCTTTCCAATTCTTGAAAAAGCTTCGATAATATCGCTTTCACTGGCGGCAAAGGAAAATCGCAAATGATCAGTGTCACCAAAATATTCTGAAGGCAAAATTGCTACTTTGGCCTCTTGTAGAATAAATTTTGCCAAGTCTTCGCTGGTCTTGAAGCGAGAACCTAAATGTTTTTTAACATTGGGATATAGATAAAACGCACCGCCTGGAGCAACACAAGGAAAAATTTCTAAACATTTTTTAAGTGCGATATCTCTTCTTTTTTGAAATATTTCAGTTAAAGCAATTTGCTTGGGTGGAACGCATCGCAGTGCTGCTTCCGCTCCATGTTGCACAAAGGGAGTTACATTGCCATTTAAATGACTCTGCAGCTTGTTCATGGCGCAAATGATATCGCGGTTTGCGATTAAATAGCCGACGCGAAATCCTGTCATACAGTAGGTTTTAGACATACTTTGCACTGTGAGAGTGTGATCAAATAATTCTTTAGAAAAACTGGCCGGTGAATAATTTTTTTGGCCATCAAAAACGATTCCCTCATAAGCTTCGTCGCTAATCAGCAAAAGATTATGTTTTAAAACAATTTCTCCCAAAGCTTCTAGACTTTTTTTAGAATAGACTGCGCCGGTAGGGTTGTTGGGACTATTGATAATAATTGCTTTAGTTTTTTTAGTAATACTTTTTTCTAAAAGCTCAAGATCTAATTGATGATTATTGGTTTTAATAAAAAGCGGAACGCCGCCGGCCAGTTTCACACTTTCTGGGAATGAAACCCAATAAGGCACAGGGATAATAACTTCATCACCTGGATTAATAACGGTTTGAAAAATATTATAAAGAGTTTGTTTAGAGCCATTGCTGACTAAAATTTCATCTAACTTGCAATCAATATCGTTATCTCTTTTAACTTTGGCCATGATGGCCTCGCGAAAACTTTTTTCGCCTTCAACCAGAGAGTATTTAGTTTTTTGAGCGTATAGTGCTTTGGCAGTAGCTTCGATAATATCTAAGTCAGTATCAAAGTCAGGTTCACCAATGCTCATGGAGATAATTTTTTCTCCCTGAGCGCGTAGGTTTGAAACAATACTGGCCAAGCCAACGCTTTTTGAGCCTTCAACAATATTAATTCTATCAGCTACAAATCTTTTCATTGTTTAGGATTCATCATGTCTGTTTGTTTTTTCACTGAAGCGGAGTGAATCACTTGATATAATTCTTCGATATAAGTAGTATCAAGACCTATGGTTGCTGCAGCGTCGATACGCTTTTTCATCATTTCGTCCATACGACCTAATTGTAATGCAGTTACCTTTGATTTCATTTTTGCCTGTGCAATTTTTTCTACGATCGTCATACGGTTTTTTAATGTATCTATAATTTCATTGTCGATAGTGTCGATTTGACGTCGTAAATGTTCTAGCTCCATTTCAAATTGACGATCACCCGAAACAGCAGTTCTAAGTAATAATGAATCGATAATTTCTTTTAAGCGAGCTGGAGTCACTTGTTGAGCGGCATCACTTAAAGCGTGATCAGGATTTGGATGAGACTCTAGCATCACACCTTCAAAGTCTAAATCCAGCGCTTGCTGAGAAATATCTTGTAAAAATTCACGAGTGCCACAAATGTGACTTGGGTCAGTTATAATTGGCAATTGTGGAATGCGGTGTTTTAATTCGATAGGGATACTCCACACTGGAGGATTGCGAAATTTATTTTTTTCATAAAAAGAAAATCCGCGGTGAATCGCGGCCATTTTAGTAATGCCGGCGTTATTTATTCGCTCAAGTGCTCCCATCCATAAGGCCAATTCTGGATTGATGGGGTTTTTTACAAAAACGGCAACATTCGTGCCTTTCACAGCGTCGGCAATTTCTTGTACGGCAAAAGGTGAAGTGGTGGTGCGAGCACCGATCCATAAAACATCTACATGATGCTTAAGTGCTAATTCAACATGTTTAGCTGAAGCAACTTCAGTTGCTGTTAAAAGATTTGTTTGTTCACGAACTTTTTCTAACCAAGGAAGAGCTGTTTCGCCCATACCTTCAAAGCTATTAGGTCGAGTGCGAGGCTTCCAAATTCCTGCGCGAAAAATGCGTACAGACGGGATAGTCGATAACTGATGGGCCGTTTGCAATACTTGTGATTCGCTCTCAGCACTACATGGTCCGGCCATGATCAGTGGGTGAGTGAGTCCTGGAATCCATTTATTTAAAGGTAGTATTTTCATTTTGGCCTCATCTTTAAAAAAAGACGGTCTATTTCAGACCGCCTCTTATTTAACTTATTTTTTTAATCTTGCAAAGTCTTAATGGTTTGTTTATCTATTTTTGTTACGGTTTTCAAAAGCATTTTCATATAAATCATCAACTGATTTGCTAGGTGCTACTACAGCTGGAGATCTACTTTCTTTTGCTGATCTTCTATCATCGATGATTCCCACAATTTTGTTCATGTCTTCTTCGACGATTTCATCAGCAGTTAATTCTTTTTCATCTTCTGCTTTTACTTTTACAGCTTCACCGCGAACTACTTCTTCTTTGATGGCATCAAAAACTTCATTTTCTTTGATTTTGCTTTTTACACAAGTAACACTAACAAATGGATATAAGTTAGAATTATTTGTTTCGCTATCTTCTAACTTGTAGCTTTCTACCGATAATTTATCTGAAAAAGTTGCTTCAGTGATAACAAAAGCTTTTGTTTTATTATCATGTTTACCACTAATGACACTTTTTTGTGCTTTTTGGAATCCAAAGTAGCGACATAAATTATCACCACTCGTGATGGTTGCTGGTTTGCCAAAAACACCTGGTCTTTTTTCAGTTAATTTTTCAGCGATAAATATTCTATTAAAGCCTTTCTTTAATAATTCGGCCGAATCAAATTCATGTGTTTCGATATTTTTTGCCAAATCTGCTAGGCGCTTATCTTCGATTCTTTTTTCTCTTAGGTCTTTAACTAAGTTTTCTTGTTTCTTTAAGAAAGCAGAAGATTTTCCATGTTCAGCGTGACAAGCATCAATTAAGGCCTGATCATCACCTACTAATTCATCACAAATATTAGTTTTAACTTTTCCATCAGCTGGATGATTAAGGCCAGCGTAGCTATTTAAGCTTAAGGTAGCGAGAAAAAGTGTCAAAAAAGTAGACGTTTTCATAGGTCCTCCATTGCGTAAAATTAATAAACTTATCAATGCAGCTTTAGTGCCGGCCGAGGGCCTTTGGTCTTAACTAGTTAGAGATTGCCCTAAGTGGATATTTTTTATCAGGTGTTTAAAGTTTAAACAATAATGCGCCGAAAAGACTTAGGTGAAGTGGTCAATACTTATTTATCTATTTTTTTTCTTATCAACTGCTCTTTGGGCAGAGGAAGGTTTTTTGGTGGTTTATACTGCGCCAGAAAAAACTATTAGTAATAAAACATTCTCGATGGAATATAATAGCAAAACCAAAAACTACATTTTTCGTTTTGGTGATTTAGTGTTGCATAGAAATTTTGAGTCAGATGATTGGGGAGAACAATTAGAGTCACTGCAAAATTCCATTGAGATTTCTTTTAACGACGCCAAGAACGTTCGCAAGGAAGTTTTTGGAAGAATAAGAATGAACATGTTAAAAGAACATAATTTTAATGCGCCCGATATTAAAATACTGGCGACAACCTGGATGGAAGTCTTAAAGCAGGTAAATGGGAATACTTCGCCTATGGGTGATTGTGAGACAAATAATCTCTTTAAAAAAGATAAAAATGAAATTGAGTTTTGGAAGTCTCCGGCATTTTTGGAATTGAAGCTAAGTAGTGCGCAAGATAAAGATATTATTTCAACGTTAGTGGAAAAGACCTTGGCCAAAGAGGGATTTGCTCCGGCTGATTCATTGTTTGATCTGAATGTAGGTAAAATGGAAAGAAAGGATGATCCTTTAGGGAATCCCCATAAGTCCACTGAGGAATTATTGCGAGAATGGGTAGATAAAAAAAATAATTCAGAATCAACAGTCGTTGATTCTGCACCGTTAAAATTTGGTATTGGAAAGGACATTCAATTAGATAAAAACACTAGTGTTGAGTTTAAACAGGAGAGCATGGCAATTCAGGGTGCGGCCGGGCAAAGGTATTTAATTGGAGATAAGTCTTATCATTCTTTTTTGCGCAAAGTGGGGGATGATTATAAAGAATTTTTAAATGTTGATCGAGTAGAGGTAGAGGTTTTGCACGAGATATTATCGAGTCGAATATTTCTTCGAGTTAATGGCGCGGTCAATTATTTAAGTAATGATTCGGGATTAGGGAAGGTTTTATATGATAATTGGCAAAAATTTGAAACGACCATTCCAGGAGTTGCTACGGGCCACACTCAAGTTCCTGGTCGTGATGAAATTGATATCAATCTGAAAGGAAAAATGGAGCAGGATATAAGAGAGCCGATTAATAGTCGATTAGATCTATTAGCGCGCTATGAAGCTGGTATTAATTTGAATAATGCTTGGAGAGAAGGTAGTTATGCTTCCGCCCGTGTAGAGCTTGGAGTAGATGTTAATGCCTTTACCGAAGGAGTGTTTCGAGGAAATATTGGGGGGAGAGTTTATTTGAGCCGGGATCAGTATTTAGATAACAATCATACCGATACCGTAGGTATGGAAATTACCGGTAGAATTTATCAAAAAAATAATCAAGCATTATTAATTGTATTTGGGGCCAATGATAATATGGAGCAATCCGAGCAAGATAAAAAAGTTTTCGGTGAAGTTAATTCGTATTTTGGAATGAGAAGTTCAGTTAAGTTTTAGTTTAAACCCAACGTGTGTCTTAACTCTTCACGAGTCATTTTACCATCTGCCACCCTTCGATTCACAATTACTAGAGCGTTTTGATAGGTTTGTTTCTGACTCGCATCGATCAAGGTAAGATCAATATGTTTTTGGTCATTGAGATGTGAGTGTTTTACAGCATTTTTTAAAAGTTTTACCGCGTCTTCAAAATTCATGATTTCTCCAAGTATTGATTTAGAATATCATTGAATAGATTTAAGAAAAAGCTACAATATTAAAATGATCTCACGTGAGCTAAAAATTTTGATAGTTGAAGATACTGTTGCCGCGCGAGTTATGATACGCAATATTTTAACTGGCGATGGATTTAACAATATAGCTGAAGTGGTGGATGGAAATGAGGCATGGAAAGAAATCCAAGCTGCTAAAAAAGCAGGTAAATACTTTGAATTACTTTTAGTTGATTGGAATATGCCAAATATGAACGGTCTTGAGCTTTTAAAAAAAATCCGTGGCGACAAAGATGAAAAAATTGCGAAAACTCCTTTTTTAATGCTTACGGCAATTACCGAAAAAGATCGTATTTTTGAAGCAATTTCTGCTGGATCAAATAATTTTCTTTCGAAGCCTTTCACTTCAGATATGGTACTTGATAAAATTACTTCGACGCTTAATTCAATGAAGAAATGATTCTGGACGACGCAAAAAGAACACAGGTACATCAACCCAGTAACGATGACCTACTGAATTTTCTAAATAATATTTTCCACGCATACTGCCAGTGGTTGTTTTAAGCGGACAAAAGCTGGTGTAAGTAAAAAATTCGCCCGGGGCCATGCAGGGTTTTTCTCCCACAATGCCTTCACCTTGCACCACTTCTTCGCGGCCTTTGCCATCGCGAATGATCCATTTGCGGCGCAATATTCTTACTGTATCAGTGCCTAGATTTTTAATGGTAATAGTATAGGCGAAATAATAAAAACTGTGTTCAACGGATGATTTTTCGGGAATGAAAAAAGGCTTGGCCTTTATTTCGATGTCTTCAGTCGTTTGCTGATAAATATGCTGAGAGTTTTCCATTTAGACTGGGTAGCATGCACTGATTCGTTTTACAAGAAGTGGGCAAAGCGTTAAGTTATTATAGTTTACAAAATGAAGGAAATTTATGACTAAACCAACTTTATATCCTAAAGACCCGGCGCATCTTTGGGAGCATTTTTATCAAATAACTCGCTGTCCCAGACCCTCTCGGCAAGAAAGTGCTGTGCGGGATTATGTTTTGAAAATTGGCGCTGAGGTGTCGGCCAAAACTTTTGAAGATAGCGCTGGAAATATTATTTTAAAAGTTCCTGGAACAAAAGGTTTAGAAAAAGCGCCAACACTTATTTTGCAAAACCACTTAGATATGGTTTGCGATAAAGCTCTTGGTAAAAATATTAATTTTCAAACTGATCCGATTGATTTGAAAATGGAAGGTGAGTGGTTGCGTGCCTGTGATACAACTCTTGGCGCGGACAATGGGATTGGTTGCGCGGCGGCGCTGGCCTTAATTACCGACGTTGAGGTGGCGCATCCACCGCTAGAATTATTATTTACGGTAGATGAAGAAACCGGCCTTCACGGTGCAAATAATTTAGATGTGACAAATTTAACTGGCGAGTACATGTTAAATTTAGATACTGAAGAGTGGGGCAGTTTATATATTGGCTGTGCTGGCGGAATTGATTATCAATTTGAAGGCAAGTTTTCTTTAGAAGCTGCCAGTGGCAAAAAAAATTACAAATTATCAGTTGGTGGTTTAAAAGGCGGTCACTCTGGAATAGATATTCACTGTGGCCGTGGTAATGCTCTTAAAATTTTGACTCAGGTTTTGTTAATGGCCGAACGTGAAAAATTAAGTTTTGATTTATTGGAATTTCGCGGCGGGCGAGCGCATAATATTATTCCGCGCGACGCTTATGTCATGATCGCTATTGATGAAAGTGATTTGAAGAAATGGCACAAAGTGGCCCAAGATTTACAAAAAAGTCTTTTAAGTTTTCTGTCTGAAGATGATGCCAAGTTAGAAATTAGTTTAGACGCTGATAAAGCTTTGATACCGCAACGTTTGACGACCAAAGATAAACAACGCTTTTTAAATTTAATGAGTTTATTTCCTCATGGCGCTTATTCCTATAATTGGCAATCAACTGGTGTTTTAGTTAATCATAGCTCTAACTTTGCTCAAGTGTTATTAGTTGATGGACAACTCTTTATACAAAAGTCAGTTCGCTACACTGAGCTGCGTGAGGCGAAGGAGCTTGAATTTAAATTGCAATCCCTGGCCCAAGAATTTGGCATAACCATGAAAATGGAAGTTGGCTACCCCAGTTGGCGGCCAAATTTTAAAGATGAGTTTCTCGCCCAAGTGATTGCTGTTTATAAAAGGATCTTTGCAGATACTCCTCACGTCAAGGCCATTCATGCCGGACTAGAGTGTGGTATCATTAAAGAAAAATTGGCGAAAAAAACGCCTAATTTAAAAATAGTATCGATGGGACCAACTATCACCAATGCGCATTCTCCCACTGAGGGCGTGCATGTGCCGAGTGTGACTTCGTTTTGGAAATTGTTGGTGAATGTAGTAGGAAGTTTTAAATGAGAAAATGGCAAAAGATTTTTTGGCGTGCAGGGCTAATTTTCTCTAAGAAGAACATGTCTCAGTGGTCAGCGGCCACGACTTTTTTTGGGTTACTCAGTGCCGTACCCTTGCTCCTTTTACTGATTCGTTCAGTTGGGATGTTATTTGACAACATTTCCCTACCTCAAGAAAAACTTTTTCAAATGGTGCTAGAAGTTTTTCCCAGCGCCACGCCTGATTTAGTTTTAACTTTGAAAAAAATTGTGACTCGTCCGCTGTTTGTTTCTAAAAAAGTAACTTTTTTAAATTTAGTTGTTTTGACCTGGTCATCTTTTGCCTTTATCAATAGTATTTGGGCCGGTTTTTGTCATCTAAAAGACGAAAATAGAGATAAGGCCTTAAAGAAAATGGCCAAAGGCTTCGTAGTCATTTTGGCCTCCATTATTTTGCTGTCACTGATTATGTTGGTTCCGACAGTGGCCTATTTACTCACTAGAGTTTTAAAAGATAATTTTTTAACAGCTTTTTTAATTAAATGGTTTCCTGAAAGTCGAGACCTAATCAGAGCCTTAGCGCGCCAGCAATTTGGTCTTAAATATTTAATCCAGTGGTCGTTTTTCTATTATATTTTCTTTTTAGGTTATTTTACCTTTTTATACCGTTGGTTCTACGGCAATAAGTTAATTTTCAAAGAGGCGATGGTGGGAGCTGTCACTTTCATTTTTGTTGTTTTACTCGGAAAAAATTTATTTTGGATTTATATCAAATACGGACGCGATTCCTTAATGCGAAATTATGGTGACCTCTATACAATCGTTTTAGGGGTTATGTGGCTTTTCATGCTAAACTGTATTTTTTTCTATGGCGGTTGTCTGTGTCGTGCTATTTTAGAAGAAAAAAGGAGTGGTGATGCCCTTTCTTGATTTTATTTTACAAATTTATATTTTTATTTTGATCGCGGATACTGTACTTAGTTATATTCCACAGTGGCACTTTCGTGCACCGGTAAGACTGATCAAAAAATTAGCAGATTATTCTCTAGTGCCAATTCGAAAAAAACTGCCAGCGGAAATGCCCATTGATATTTCACCCTTGATTGCCATCTCGATTATTCAAGTGTTGATTTTTTTCTTGTAGATTTGCCAATTCTTTTTCTTTAAGCCACAATAGTTATATATTTCTAAAAAGGTGAAAGAATGGATTCTTTTCAAAGCGATATCGAAAAAATGTCTTTAGAGACATTTCAGATCATGGAAGACTGGCGCAAGCAAAAAGAGCTAGAGGCGCGAGTAGCTGCAACTCCTGTCGTGCTTCCAATTCCTGAACCCACTCTCAGTTATCCGAGAGTTCCAGGCTTTATTTACCGCATCGAAAAAGGACAAAGTACTTTTTGTATTAGAATTTTTGCCACCCATAATATTGAAGAAAGTTACGACCGAGTTTTTTGTGGGGATGTGCAGATCAAAAAAAGTTTAAAACTCTTGGACTCTGATGAAATAGAAGATATTCATTTTTTTGAGACAAAAGATTTTGCCTTGGCGGAAGTTTTGGCCGATCAGTTTGCCAATAGAAGATATCCTTATCATGAAGAACAGGTTTGTAATATTAGCGATCCTGGGCACAGTTGGTGGATGCAGCTTGATGAGAAGGCCGGATTGTTTAAAATTTATTTTAGAATTCAAAGTCTAGAGACACATAGAAATCTTATTCAGTTGGGACCAATTGGGGATTTTAAATTAGCACAATTTTGTTTTCGAGGCGCAGAAGCACTTTTTACTAATCTTTTTCCACTAGACCAATTTTTGCTAACGGATAAGCATCTGCTTGTTAAGACTACCGATATAAAATCTAAAAGTTTTGCGGCCGTCGTAGCGCTTTTTCTAAATGGTGACGATCAGATCTTAGGTGATAAAGTTCCTGTGAACGCTGGACTTCGAACGCTGCACTTATTTTTTAAAGAATTGGCGCAATCTCGCAAGTTTTGGAATGTCTTAACTGGCCAGTTAATTGATAAATTTGAGGCCCCGCTACAATAGTAAATCACTCAGGATTAACGCTCTTGCCTATAATCACTAGTTTGAGTTAAAATAAATTTAACAGGATGTTTTTTAACCACAGGATGTGTGTTGTGCAAGGTTCATTCGACGATCGGCCGGGTTTTCTCCCTGGTAATAATTCTAGCGACACCGCAAATCATAGCAATCTCGCTTCTGAACGTTTGCGTAAAGCGATTGAAAGAAATCGTGCTAAGCAAATGGGAAGATCGGAAAAAGTGCAAAGTACTTTTTCTCGTCCCAGAGCTAGCACTATTCATGCAGCCGCGCCGCCACAATTTGAAAAAACAGAAACGATTGCGGTTTCAGATAATCTTCCCACTAGAAGGACAGTTGCTACTTCTCATAGTGAAGTAGAGTTTATTCGTCCCAGTCGAGCTCCAATAAAACGTACACCGGAGATTGGTTATACTTTTACGCCGGCCAAGAAATTAAATAAAAAACAAAGTCTTCTTATGGCCAAAATTGGTTGGGGATTTTGTATTTTTTTATTATTGAGACTAGTTTTTGCCGACCGCGGAGTGATTGATTATTACGATTTAAAATCAATTGCAGGTGATAAAGTTGATGAGAAGATCTCTATCCTAAAAGAAAACGAAAATATTATTAAAGAAATCAGACTGATTCAAGATGATGCTGGATATCAGCGCCGCCTAGTTCGTGATCATTTAGGTTACGTGGCAACTGATGAGTACATAGTGCTTTTTCCTAGTGAGAAGTTATAAGTTTGAGCTGATCACCAATCTTAAGATTAAGCGCTACAGGTGAGTCTGCACGCAGCTCTAAAACATGCTGAGCAATGATGGCAGGAGTTCGTTTAATTTTTTTAGGATCTAGTTCACCTGGCTGGGCCTGCATATTTTCCATGTGCACAATTTTTAAATCCTCATCTAGAAAGACAATGGTTAGATTCATGTAGGTGTCGGGCATCCAAAATTGTCGCCTTGAGAGACTCGAATAGTAAAAAAGCATACCTTCATCGGTGCTAAAATCTTTAGGTCTCACTCCCGATAGGCCTTTTTCTTGGGTATTTTTGTCCAGTGCCAAGCGCAGCTTAAGTGTTTTCCCATTAGGCAGTAAAATACCGCGAGCATCCGGAATTGCCGCAAAGACACCGAGTTCAAGAGCAAGGAATAAAAATAGAAATTTCTTAATGAGATTTGCCATCATTTGCGATATATTTTCTTAAATTCACAGGAGTTTGTAAATGGCACTACCAGGTTTATTAAAGTCACATCATTGCGCAGAACTACGTCTCGAACACATCGGACAAGAGGTAACTCTTTGTGGATGGGTAAATAAGTATCGAGACTTAGGCGGATTACACTTCATTGACCTACGCGATAAATTTGGTCTTACTCAATTAGGCTTTGTAGAATTTAAAGGCGACGCCAATATTTTTAAACAAATTTCTCTAGAGTCAGTGCTTAAAGCAACTGGAAGGGTTTGCGCCAGACCTGATGCTGCTAAAAATTCAAATATAGATACTGGTGCAGTTGAAGTGCAAGTTACCTCGCTGGAAATTTTATCGGTTTCCGATAAAGATCGTTTGCCATTTTTACCATGCGGACAAGTGGAGGCGACGGAAGATTTAAGATTGCGCTACCGTTATTTAGATTTACGTTCAAAAAAATTACAAGACATTATCAAATTGCGCTCACAAACGACCATGCTAGCGCGAACTGCACTTGTGGAAGAAGGATTTGTAGAAGTAGAAACTCCCATTTTATATAAATCAACTCCAGAAGGCGCGCGCGATTATATTGTGCCAAGCCGTGTCCATCCAGGTGAAGTGTATGCGCTACCTCAGTCGCCCCAGACTTTAAAACAATTGCTGATGATTGGTGGCACTGATAAATATTTTCAAATCGCTAGATGTTTTCGCGATGAGGATTTGCGCGCCGATCGTCAGCCAGAATTTACTCAGATTGATATAGAGGTTTCTTTTTCAACTCAAGAGTACATGAAAAACTTAGTAGAAAAAATGCTCAAACGTATGTTTAATTTAGCGCCAAATTTTATTTTACCCAGCATGACCTACAAAGAGGCGATGGATTTATACGGCTGTGATAAGCCGGACGTGCGCTTTGCCTTAAAACATAAAATAATGACGAGAATTTTTGAAAATTCTACGTTTGCAACTTTTAAAAACGTGGCCGATGCCAACGGTTTAGTGAAGGCCATTTTCGTGAGTGATAAAGAAGGATCTTTAGCGCGTAAAGATATTGATGCGTTAACTGAAGTGGTTAGGCCATACGGTGGTAAAGGTGTGGCCTGGGTTAAAAATACTGACGGTGTTTTATCGGGCGGTATTTCTAAGTTTTTAGCTCCAGATCAATTGGATGAAAAAACTAATGGAACCTGGTTTTTCTGTGCCGATAATGAGCCTAAGGTTGCTCACGCTTGTGCGGATGCTGTTAGAAGACATTTAGCTGGTAAATTAAATTTAATTAAACCTGGTTATGAATTTTTATGGGTGTATGATTTTCCCCTATTGGAGTGGGATGCGGATTCAAAACGTTTTATGGCCTGTCATCATCCTTTTACGGCACCTAAGCCAGCGATGCTGGCAGATTTTATGAGTGGCGATCATGCGCGGCTGGCAGGTTGTTTGGCCGATGCTTACGACGTGGTTTGTAACGGTTATGAAATTGGTGGCGGTTCAGTGCGAATTTTTAAACAAGAAGTGCAATCGCAAATGTTTCGAGTTTTAGGATTTACCGAAGAAGAAGCACAATATCAGTTTGGTTTCTTTTTAGAGGCCTTAAGATATGGAACTCCACCACATTCGGGTTTAGCATTTGGACTTGATCGTCTAATGATGCTTCTGGCCGGGACTGATTCTATTCGCGACGTCATTGCTTTTCCAAAAACTGCATCTGCTTCTGACTTAATGGCGCAAGCGCCTTCGCGTCCGAGCCCAGCACAGTGCAACGAATTGCATTTTCAGTGGATAAAAAAATAGTTTTCCGCGCCAGCGCGAAATTAAATTTCAATTTTTGAAATTAAATTTCATTTTTTTCAATCTATAAAAAAAACAATGTTGATAAAATTATTTTAATTTCGAATATAATTTTGTTAGAAGAACTTTAACAGGAGTTCTTTATGCAACTTAAATTGTTAACAGATAAACAGCTACATTTAGATTTAAAAAAACTTGCGACGCAAGAAAAAAAGCTGACTAGTCATATTCTTTATCATTTAAAAGAAGTCGATCGAAGGAAGTTATTTTGTGATTACAAGTATTCTGGCCTGCAAGAGTATTGTGAAAAAGAACTAGGCTATTCTTCTGATGAGTCATGGCGGAGAGTAAATGCTTCTAGAATTTTTCAAGAAATTCCAAACGTTGAAAGAAAGTTAGATGAGGGGCAATTAACTTTGACTACACTCAGTATGATTAATTCATACTGTAATAAGCAAGGAATTAAAGATACTAAAGAAAAATTAAAATTAGTTAGCTCCATTGAGGGTAAATCAAGAAAAGAGACAGAGGTTTTTCTCTTAGAAAAATCTGGAAAAAAGAACGAGAGACCTGAGAATGCAAGATTAGTGGCACCAGGTAGAACTGAATTACGTATCACCGTTTCAGATGAGACATTAAAAAAAATCAAAAAGATTAAAGATTTTTATTCCAATGGAAGATCATTAACATTAGAGGAAACCATTGATTTGTTACTTGATACGGCAATCGAGAAACTTGAAGTGAAAAATACTTCCGCGCCAGCGCGGGTAAATAAAACGCTTACTCCTAAAACTAAAAAATACATTTTAAATCAAGGTCAAAATCAATGTGAGCAATGTGGTAGTACTCAGTCTTTGCAGATAGATCATCGCTACCCTTTAAGTGTTGGTGGGAATAATGATCCCGAAAACTTACGTGTATTGTGCCGCAACTGTAATTTAAGGGCCGCGATTCTTTTTTATGGAGTAGATAAAATGACTGCGGAGGCGACTAGAGGAATTTAGAAAGTTATTTTTGCCAAATAACTGCTTCTTTAATTTCTGACGGGATCGGTTCTTTGGAAAAAAAATTAATTTTTTTCTTTTCTCCGATCCAGGCCTTAAGCGGAATTTGCCAGTAAGGCATTGCTACATTTTCATTGAAAATAGTCATACTTTCAACAGAGAGGGTTTGGTACTGATAGGAAAGATTTAGGGTCTCCAGCTTTTTATTCAAGGCTTGATGTGATAGGCACAGGCTTAAAAAAATGACAGGTGCTGAATTTAATGTGTTGGAGTGTGCTATTTTATTAAAATCACTATCGCTATGCCCTTCAAACCAAACAACATTTGCAACTTCAAAATCGTTTGTTTTAAAAGGATAAAATTTTGCTCTAATTTTTTCTAATGAGTCATAAAAAAACTGTTCTTCAACTTTTAACGTTTTATGCTTAAAATTTCTTAGCAGATTTAATTGTAGTTGTAGCTGTAGTCCGTCGCCAAAACTTAGACCAAAACTATCTTGAATTTTTTGTAAATCAATATAAGCAGTAGACTGTTTGTGAAAACATTTTCCGCTAGTTGAGAACGAGGCCCACAGTGGAATTTCAGAAAGATAATAATTTAAAACTCCAGAGTTTTGATAGTACTCATTAATATCTCTTGGTTTCATGGTCGGAGCGTCGGAGCAGGCACAAAAAAAAAGAATTAAAAAAAGATATTTCATGTGTTTTTAGTAAAGAATGTTTCTAGATTTTTTAAAATAGAATTTAATTCTGCTTCGATATTATCAGTATGATGGATACAGAAATATCCATCTTCATCATGACGAAGGCCTTGGGCCAAAATATTAGGTCCAAATCCCTGAAGACAAACAATGGCGTCAACGTGTAGCGTTTTTAAACTTTCTTGAGTTCTAAAGCTTGGCGACTCAATGGTTAAGAAAATACCAGAACGATCAAGCATTTTATCTACCGACATAACATTATGTGAACCAAAAAAATCCCATTGTCGCTCTGGTGCAACTGGCATCGGGATTTTTGCCTTTATATAATCTTCAAGATCTCTCCACTCATGCAGCTTTTGAGAATAGTCGTCACATTTTTTTTGATAATTAGTTTCTATGTTCTCACAATCTAAATTTTTTTGTACTTCAGTACTAGTGACACAAAAAACCTTCTCGCCTTTAAACTGCGGCAGAAGATAGTGAGAAATATAGTCGTTAAGTATTTCTGGAACTCCCACCACGGCAAGTCGCTTGGCAGTTAAAATTTGATCTAAATTTGTGTAAGCACTTTCACCATAAAAAAAACAACTATCTTGGGAGTAAATTTTTTCATTTAAAGCGAGAACTCCGCCCGGGCCTAAGTGCTGAGGATTTTGAAAAGGTCCTGAACAATCAATAACGACATCAAAGTCTTCATATTGTTCTAGATTAGTTGTTAATGATTTTTTTACTTGTTCATCTAACTTTCCATAGAGGTCAGCATTTTCCTCCATGACTGAGTTCCAATTAATATCTAATGAACGATAAACGACACGAAAAAGATCTGCCATGCGTGTGCGATTTTTTGTAACTTCACTTTGTGATAAAAATTGTTTGTGATATCGAATAACTTCAGAGTGCTTGAAAAAATGCGCTAACTCTTTTGGTTTAGTTCGACCAAAAAGTTTAACCTCGGCACCAATGCCATAAAAAAATTCACTGGCCTTAATTCCAACAGGCCCAGTTCCAATAATTGCTATTTTCATTAACTATAAGAAATACACTTTTTGATCACCCTTGTCTATTGAGGAGTGCTTCGCAAACTTGTACATAAAGTCTATAAAGCTTTTTAAGGCCTCAAAAGAAGGTAGGGATTCATCGAATTCAGCACCATAATGCATAAAAGTATTGCCGTTTTCGTCTAAAAATTCTTTGCCATATTTAACTTTAATTTGGGCCAAAATATAGGAGCCTTTGGTGAAATAAAAGCGCACCAACATTTCATCATCTTCTTTAAATTGTTTTCCCTTTTTCATATTCCATGGGACTTGAAATAAACAACCTTTGTGAGAAATATCAACGATAGAGATAGGATAGATGGCACCTTTTTCTTCTAGTACAATATTTGCACCTAATAAATTTTCAAAAATAACTCGTTCGAAATCTCGACGTTTAATTTCAGTATTTTCTTTTTTCTTTTGATTGAAACTTAAAACTTTTCCGCTCATTGGTGGCCTCCAGAATATAAAGGCTTATCGACAATTTGTGGATTATTTTTGAGACTTTTTTTGCCAATCTGGTATTTGAGCAACTTCGTCAAGCATTCTCATAAATGAGTCGAGTCGTGAAAGCAGTGCCTTGGACTTGATATCATCAGGGTTTAGCAGAGCGAATGCACAACCTTTTGCCTCAGGTTCGTGCGTGCAATTAGGAAATTTGCATTTAAGAGAAGTTTTTTCGACATCAGGAAAAAATCCCATGAGTTCTTCTTGTAAAATATCGTCCACATTAAAAGAGCGAATTCCAGGAGAGTCGATCACCACTAAATCTTTTGAGTGAACAATTTCACACCAAGTCGTAGTGTGTGCTCCCTTTCCCACTTTTCCTAGCTCGGCCGATTTTAAAGAAATTTCTCCACCTGTAAGTCCAGAAATAATTTTACTTTTTCCGACTCCAGATTGCCCCACTAAAATACTGGTCTTATTTTTCAATTCATTTTTGAGTTCTTCTAATGAGTCTAAATCTTTGGCACAAATCTTAAATGTTTTTAATCCTAAATCCTCTAATCGGAAAAATTCGAAATCAATATCAAATTTTGAACCATCAAATTCATCCATTTTATTCATGACTATAATGGGGGTAATGCCCCATTGATAAGCGCGAACTAAATATCGATCGATCAGCCCGCGTTTATATTCAGGCAGCGAAGCAGACATGACGATGACTAATAAATCGCAATTGCTAGCAGTTATTTTTCTTTTTCCTTCACGAATATTATTTCTAAAAATTTCATTAGTTCGCGAAAGCACTTTAACGATTTGGCCATCTTTGATTTCAACAAAGTCGCCCACCACAACACTTTCTTGATCGCGTAAAATATTGCCTAAGGCCGAGCATGAAATAGTCTTTTGGTCTTCGCAGAGACAATCAAATTCTTTTCTATTGATGCGAACAACTCGTGCCTTGATCATAAATTCATAAACCCGCGGGGAAAAAACAATCGCTCTGGATCGTACTTATCTTTTAATTTTTTGAATTCTTTAAATTGCACTTCGCTCCAATATTTTCTTACAAAAGGTTGCTTGATTAAACCTATCCCATGTTCAGCAAAAGGGGAAAGAGGAAATTTCCAATGGGTCATTTCCTCGTAAATTTGATCCATTATCTGTTTGGCCCGGGGAAAATCATCTTTGCTACTTACTAAATTAAAATGCAGATGAGCGTCACCAAAATGCCCAAACAGACAAAATGGCAATCCCTCTTTAGTTAATTTAATAAAAAGATCCAATAAATCTTTTAAATGTTCTCCTGGAACTTGAATATCGGTTCCCAGTTTTCGCATTGAAAAACGCTGATTGTGTTCATTGATAGAGCGCGGAATGGCCAATCTCAAGCGCATGTACTCACTTATTTCCATCACAAAAAAAGCTTCAGCAGAAAATTCATTTGTTAGTTTTTCAACTATCTCATCAAAAAAATCTTTTTTTATTTCCAGGGCCAGATAATCAAAGCCCCGATCAATGTTTTTCTCGATTGGTGAAAAGTTTAATGCTGCTTGATCAAAAAATTCTGCACTTAAAACTTTAGATCGATTACCTTGCAGCAGGGAAAATATTTTTAGATGAGCAGAATAATTCACAACCCAAGAGGGAAGTTTCATCATTAAGCACTCGACTTGGTAGCGTTCAACAGTCTTAAGTTTTGCTTCTAGAATAATTCCTAACTGCCCCTCAGTGCCAATCATTAAATCAACACCATTTGTTAATTTTGGGAAAGGTGCATTTTTGAATTCTGAAAATTTATTATAGTCATTTTTATAGTTGGATGAAATTTCAGGATTCGGTTCACGATTTAATTTTTTTATTTCTCCTAAATAATTCATGTAAGTAATTTCATGCACCCAATTTTTGAGTGGGCCATAACTAAAGGAGCGCTCACCAGTTGCCGACGTTGCGATTCCGGCCAATACGCACGCGCTTTTTTCGGTTGGAGAGCAAGGCATTTCAACATTAAAGCTAGAGAGGTATTCTTTTATCTCTTCCCATGTTACTGGACCTGTAATCGTGACAAAACCTTCGGTATATTTCATACTTTTGGGCATTTTATTGAGATTTAATTTTAGTCCCAGCTCTTCATTCCAGGGGATTACGGTGGACGTTTCAGAGCTAACCAGAAGGAATGGCGTTTTTTGCTTTAGAAATAAACGCAACTCTTCAAGATTATTGATATATTTTACGCTATTTATCATTGCCTAATTTTATAGTTGGTCTTGACAAGGCCCATGTTACACAATAAATTGCGAATGTTTAAGACAAACAATGACTTCGTAGCTCAGTTGGATAGAGCAACGGATTTCTAATCCGTAGGTCGCAGGTTCGACTCCTGCCGGAGTCGCCATATTTTATCTTCTAAGCTTTTTTTGCTGTATCAGGGATGCCTTCCGATAAAAATTGCGAAGAGCGCACATTCTTTCTGCTTCTGTTTTTACGTTTAGTTTAACAGTCTCATTATAACTCATACCGCTTTTTCCTGTTCGCGATTGCTCAGTGGTTACGTTAATAAAATTCTTCCAAATAAGATCCTCTACACCCTTGGCCTTGATCGTCACATCTTTACAAAAAGCAAAGGCGCGAGTCCCAATGGCAGAATTATCTTCATTTAAAAACGGCAGAACAGAAAAACAAAAATTTGTTTTTTCTAATGGCCCAATTTTTTCGCGTCCTTTTAGGATATCAATAATTTTATCCGAAAAAAGTGATGAGAATTCGTTGAGCGTCTTTTTATTTAAAGTCATGGCCGCTTCTAAACCCGTCGACACTTGTTCTAAAGCAATGTTTCCACTGTTGTAGGTAGATTTTAATGATTCAACTAGATTTCCTTTGGTTGAATAAAGAATTTCTTTAAGTTGATCTTTGTCCTGAGGCTGTGCATATCTTGCTTCTAATTCGTAAGAAACCATTTCATTTATTTTTGTAAAGTAAACGTCATTTCCACGTTCCGCCAGTTTTAGTATTGTGGTAATACATGAGGCAATGATCGAGCTCTTCTCATCAATTAAGTTATTTTGATTATTATCTTGAATGAATTGGTGACTTCTACTTTGAGCATTCACCACTTGACAGGCTTTAGGTAACTCGACTTGATTCAAAGCAGCGGGGCTGAAGGCCATATTAAGTAATGATAAAACAGTATTGGTTAAATCTTTTGTTTTTTCAATATTTTTTAATTGAGGATAATATGGATTTACAATTTCACTATTTCCTTTGCAAGACTCTGGATTTTCCTGGCAGCCTAATTTATATAAATAATCTGAAATTCTATTGGCATTAACTACAATTAATTTGAGCGCCTCTTGTGCATTAGCACCCTTGGTTTTTCGCGTGGCCTTTACCATTACTTGGTAAGGATCTACTGAAATAACTTGTGCTCGCTGACGATTTACTTCGGATAAAATGTTTTGCACCAAGATAAGCGCGTTATCAACAAAGTTGTCCCATTGTCTAATTTCAAAATTTGCGGGCGGCGGATTAGGAGCATCTTTTGTTCTAAGCCATTGAGTTACAGACGAACATTCATCATTTGCATTACATTTAGGGACTGATGTTATTGTTGGATCAATTAATTTAAAGGCCAATAACTTTTTCGAGTTTCCCAAAAAAATAGGATTCACAAAAGTGCCTTCTCGTTCAAAACTTCTCTCAGGATTAAGAGTTGGATTCTCCATTATAGAGACTAGTCCATCAACAGCTTGTGCGATGGCAGTGGTCAATTCAAGACCGGACTTGTCTTTAAATACTGTATTTTTTCTAATGGAGCTAAAGGTACCAAGAAAACGATAAACATTTTCTAGAAATTGTGCTTGCGCAATTGGCGAGGTTCTATTTACTAAGTCACCCTCAGAAGAAATCGCGCTTCCTGCGTAAACTTCATTAAGCCATGATCCCAAATTTTGCAAATCAAACATGAGAAGTTCAAGACCTGGATATTTTAATTCGTGAGTAGCATCATCGTTTTGATAGTCAGTAATTAGTAAGCCAGCTTCTACATTGTCACAATAGAGATTGCTTAATGTTTCTGAAACACAACGTATGGCCGCGGGCATTTTTCCATCATCTAAATTTCTTAGCACTTTGTTGTAGGTGTAGTTGCTGAAAAATTGACCGAGCGTACTTATGATTGCTGCACCGGTTGCTAAGGCCAATGAAGATCCTGGCGCGGCAAATGCCGATGTGGCCATTAATGAATCACTCAATAGGGCCGAGATAGTATTGCTGCTTGATTTAAAACATTGAGGATTGTTTTGCAGAGTTGCTAAAAATGATCCGACGCTAGATACGAGTTGGTTGGCCGACTCTGCATGTCTGCCAGAAATTTCACTAAAAGGTGCAAGATTGGATGAGGCATTTATGAGTTCAGTTTGTGTGGCCAAAATTTGAGTATTAAAATAATCTTTTTCGGCGGTAGTTAAACCTGGATCAGTTAGTATTAAGGCATAGTGACCGAGTTTAGTTTCAGCACTTAATTTTGCCATTTTAGAAGATTGATAAAATGTATAATTTGTAATGACACCATTATATGAGTTAAGTGATGAGGCCAAACTATTTGCGCCTGAGCATTTTTCAGAATCACGCAGTCTTTTTACAACGGAAATTAAATTATCTGTATTGGATAATGCCGCCCGAACTTGACTGGTAATTGTGCCAGAGCATTGAGAACCAAAGGCATCTAAAAGGAATTGCCCAGCGGACTGTTCCTCGGCATTTGCGACTAATGTCAAAGACAAAAATAGTGAAAGTAACGTTACTTTTTTTATAAAACCTCAACAATTTACGCAGAATTTAGCATTAATTGCGCGTCGCTTCAATGGGGCTGAGGTATGTGAGTAAGAAATATACTCATTGCGGCATTTCTCGCGAATACAAGTGCTTAGCGCCAGACAAAACTTCCCGGTGAGTACACAAGAAAGTTTAAGTAGTAGTAATTTTAGAAGAATTTTACCGAGGCTGGATTTAAGTTTAAATCGCGGTTTTACTCAATTAGAAAGTGGCCCTCGTCAGTGGGAAACAACTGCAACTCTAAATTTAACCATTCCTCTTTTTGACAGATTTAGTGATTACGCGGCCTATAGTAACCAAAGATCAGTGGAGATCGTCGCAAAAAATAATTTAAAGCGAGCGAAAAAAAATATGCAAATTGAGTTAGCGTCGTTAGAGAAAAATTTAGTTGAAACACAAAAGTCTTATTTTGGTCGTGAGCAGACACTTAAAATTTCTCGTAAAATTTATCAAAGTAATTTTTCTCGCTTTAAATTAGGTCGTTCATCATTTAATGATTTGGCCCAAGATCAAGCGCGCTATATTCAATCAGAACAATTAGCGATTGAAGGTAAAAAACAATTACATCAAGCGTTTGCGCAATTGTGTTTTGCCCAGGGACAAGAAATTTATAATTATTTGTTATAGAAAATTACTCGACCTTATCTACCATCAACTGAATAAATTCATTACCGTTAAAGCGATTTACGCCTAATGTGAAATAGGCGGTGGCGGTTTGTTGGGCAAATTTTCCAGGTCGCAAAAAATCATTGGGATGAATACGGCCCCATTTTCCTAGATAATTAAAACTGATACCTTTAAGTTTATATTGAGGTGCAGTGGCACTTTCAAAATTCCATCTCACATGAACTTCTTTTAAATAATCAACATTGCTAACCTTTAAATCTCGCAAACAAAAAATAGGACGTTCATTGCCTGGCCCAAAAGGCTCTAATAAATCTAAGCTGCGAACCAGAGCAGGAGTAATATCTTGCGCACGAAGTTCAATGTCGTAGGAAGTCGATTTTGTGCGCATTATTTCTGGCATTCTTTTAACAACTGTTTTAATTTTTTCAGTAAAGGCGCCTAGGTTTTCTTCTAACATAGTTAGTCCGGCCGCTGCCTTGTGCCCGCCAAATTTAATGAAAAGCTCAGAGCACTCATTAAGGGCATCAAATAAATTAAGTTCACCTGCGGTTCTTGCCGAGGCCTTAACTTTTCCTTCTTCCGCGCGAGTAAAAACAATCGCTGGAATCAGAAATGTTTCAACTAACTTTGAGGCCACAATCCCAATCACACCTTCGTGCCACTCAGGATTAAAGGCAACATTGATTCCTGGATTATCTTCGTGATTACTTAAAATTTGTTTTTTAGCGCTTTCAAAAACTTGGCCTTGAATAAATTTGCGATCATTGTTAGCGACTTCTAAATAATGCACACATTCGCGTGCGCGCTCATCACTATCGGCGATTAAAGTATTTAAGGCCATTTCGGCGTGATCTAGGCGGCCTTTGGAATTAATCATGGGGCCAATAAAAAAAGAGAGTTTTTCGCTTGGAATAGGATATTTTCTCTCGTCATTTTTGATAAAAACGGCCAGACCTGGATATTGAGTTTTTCCCAATTGTTTTAGGCCATGTCTGACTAATTTTAAATTCATGGGATTTAAATAGGCCAGATCACAAATTGTTCCGAGTGCAACAAATTGCAGCAAAGGATAAAGTGTGGGCAGAGGGAAATTTTCTTTTTCTAAAAGTAATTTTACTTTTAAACAAACGGCAAAGGCCACTCCGACTCCGGCCAAGGCACAAAGTGGTGAAGTTAAATCTTCATCGCGGCGATTAGGATTAACCACAGCGAAAGCATTTGGCATTTCCGGTGCAGCATCACGGTGATGGTCAGTGATAATCAAGCACAGTCCTTTTTCATGAGCATAATTGGCGGCTTCAATTGAAGTGATGCCGCAATCAACCGTGATTAAAACTTTGATATTATTTTGTATGGCCTCTTCTATAGAAGAGAGGTGCAGGCCATAGCCTTCGATAAATCTTGAGGGTTGAATTAAAACGATCTCTGGTGATTTGTCTCCCAGCATTTTAAAAAAGTGATGAAAAAGAGCACATGAAGCCGTGCCATCGACATCGTAATCACCATAAATCCCAATTTTTTCGTTATTATGAATGGCAGAAATAATTCTAACGGCAGCTTTGTCTAAATCTTTTAGAGTCGATAGATCTGGAAGTTTTTTTAAATCACTTGATAGTGTTTCTTGTAAATCTTGCTTACGATGTGCGATTAATTTTAAGAGCGCCTCCGGCAATGAAGGAGGTGAATTTTGGGGCACTTTATCAAGCATGCCCCATTAAAACGTATTACCAAAGAACCTGTAAACCTTTTATCAAATCATCTTCGTGGAGTTGCTCAGATGAAGAAAATAGCGTCCTATATTCTGTGGTATTTTGGGCATGAACCTTCCCAAAGTAATTACTTGGTAGAAAAGACTTTTTGCATTTCGGGCATTTTTCTGGTTCTTGAAAACTTTCCATCAGATGATTGCAACAATGACAGACTTTGATTAGAATTTTTTCGCTACTGGGCTTTACATTGCTCTCAGGATTCATACTTAACCTTTGTTAAAAAGTTTGAAGCTAAATCCTTGCTGTGCTTGCCCATGACTTCCATCCTTGAAGTTTGGTTTCACACTCTTCTTCGTCATCTCTCAAAAAAGCTTAAGGAATTTTTTGCCGGAGCAATTTAATCAATTAAAGTTAAAGCCAGCAGGTGTAGGCGCAGAAAAATCGGGCAGCTGATTGTAATCAAGGGGTGCGCGTGCAAAGTTAAATTCATGATCTTGTTGAAATTGTGCACTCGCAGTATTTAGCTGCCCGTATTGAGGCTGAAGATTGAGTGGTCTAAATTGATTAAATTGAGCAGTGTCTAAGCTAGGAGTCATACCCATATTTACTTGACCATAACCAGTAAGATTTTGGTTTTGATTTTGGTAATAAGACAATTGCATTTTTAGTTGCAACATCTCCCAGTTTTGTTGCCAGTAATTACTAAACATATCTTGCTGCTGCTCTGCCATGGGCAATTCAAAGGTTGATTGTCGGTACGAGAACTGAGGTTGCTGCTGAGACTGAAGATTTGAATAAACAAAAGATTTCAAATGATCTAACTGAACCGTTAAATTATCAATTACAGATTTTGAATGTTCCAATTCACTCTTTTGCAGACAAATAGTCGCCTCTAATTGTTCGACGTCTACAGTCACTTTTTCTTCTACCGAAGCTAAAAAGCGTCCTCTAATTTCAGGGTTTGCAAGAGTAAGGCTAAATAAAGCGAAAAGAACAAATAAAGATTTTTTCATAAAAGCTCCTAATTAAATGTAGCTTTTATAGTCCAATAAATGTGCCATTTAAGAGGGTGGGATATTAGGTGTTTAGAAAGAGATGGCCGAACTCGTGCCTACTAATTGTACAAACTTTGATCGATATTTTTAATATAAATACAATTTTCAAATTAGAAGAAATTTAGGTAATTGCATTTAATATAATCGAAAAGGGAGACTTTTATGATTGGAGAGACTATTTCGGCTGCTATTTTAAGTGCACTTATTTCTGGTAGTGATGCAAATATTCAACCAGGGGATGAAATTGTAATATCCCAAAAAGACAAGATCAA
>Ga0163144_10001002_pt1 | contig 66786 bp, 48 predicted proteins | sample OliLak19BULKMAT1_FD_123175 | JGI IMG/M metagenome (GOLD analysis project Ga0163144, IMG submission 123175) | Freshwater microbial mat bacterial communities from Lake Vanda, McMurdo Dry Valleys, Antarctica - Oligotrophic Lake LV.19.BULKMAT1 | ecosystem: Environmental > Aquatic > Freshwater >...
ATCGAGGAAGGCGACCGCATCCGCATCGACATCCCGGCGCGCACGATCGACGTCGTCGTGAGCGACGAGACGCTGAAACAGCGGCGCCATGCGATGCTGGCCCGCGGCGCCGACGCGTTCCGTCCGCAGCGCAAGCGCGAGGTCTCGATGGCGCTCCGGGCGTACGCCGCGATGACGACGAGCGCGGCGATGGGCGCCGTGCGCGACGTGACGCAGATCGAGAAGCGGTAGCGCCGGGCAATCGCCCGCGCGGCGGCGTCTACCGCGCTTCGGCGCGGAAACGGCCGGGCTCATTCCACCGCACGGTCGCGGCGTCGGCGGGCATCTGCCAACACCCGCCGCCCGTGACGCGAAGCTCGGCCATGAGCGGCGTGGCGAGCGGCAAGGCGGGAATTGCGAGCGAGGCGCCGCGGCCGAGGAGCTTCAGACTGCCGCGGCCGCCGTCGATCAGCAGCTTCGTCACGCCCTCGGGTTCGTTCGTGGGATCGCGATAGACGATGCGATCGCCCTTGCGGCGCCAGCACGGTCGTGTGCCGCAGATGCCACCCGCGGGCGCACCCGCCGCGAAGCGCAGCGCCGCCGAGCTCTCTCCGGACGCGTAGACACAGAGCGCGTAGTCGCCGGCGCCGAGCGGATCGCCGAGCGCCGCCGTCGCGAGCGGCGCAGCGGCCGTCCATTGAAAGCTGAGGCGTCGGCCCCGCGGCTTCGCGGGGCGGCGGAGATCGAGCGCGGCGCGCGCAGAGTCACCGGCGTCGGCACAGTCGAGGCGCGGCGTGAACACGCACCCGACACTGGGATCGCACGTGGTGCAGGTCGCGCACGTGATCGGCGGCCCTTGGCACATGCCGGCGTGACACGACTCGTTCTCGACACACGCGTTGCCCGAGTCGCATGCGGTGCCGTCGCCGCGCGGCGTGCAGGCGGTGGCGCAACACGACGCCGGTGTACCGTTCGCCGCGCCGTCGTCGCACGACTCGCCGGCGGCGAGCGCGCCGTCGCCGCAGGTCGTCGCGCCGTAGCGCACGAGCGCGAGCGGTCCTTTCCAGTTGCCGTCGTAGCTGCCGCCGGCGGCGACGATCTTGCCGTCGGGCTGCTCGAGTAGCGCGTACACGATGTCCTGGTACTCGCTCGGATCGGTGCCGACGTCCGTCATCACGAATCCGCCGACGCCGAAGCCGTCGTCGAGCGTGCCGTCGGGCCGCAGACGCGCGACGAAGAAGTCCCCGTCATAAGCGAAGGGATTGGGCGCCGTCCCGGCGATGAGAATGCGGCCGTCCTGTTGGATCGCAAGGGCACCAAAGCCGCTGCCGAAGCCCCACGGTCGCGTGATCGTGACGATGCCGCCGCTCCCGAAGCTCGGATCGAGACTGCCGTCGCCGTTGAAACGCGCGAGGTGCATGTTGCCCTCGTTGCCGTCGTCGATCGTCACGACGCGGCCGTCGGATTGGATCTGCACGAGGATCGGCCGGAACGGCACGTCCGCGGCGGTCACGAACACGGGCGCTCCGGGCGACGGGTCGGGTCGGCCGTCGGCGAGCGCGTGGCCGATCACCACGCGCCCCAATCCGTCGCCGTACCAGTTGATGCCGGCCGCGACGATCGTGTCGGGCGTCGGAGAGCGCAGCGTGCGGAACTCCCCGCCCGAGCTCCAGTCGCAGAAGCCCGTGAAGCTCGGATCGACGGAACCGTCGGCCAGCAAGCGGATCACACCGGGCCCCGACGACGGCCAGCGACACGATCCCGCGACCAGCAACGTGCCGTCGGGGCGGGGGAGCAGATGGCTCGGCGCGAAGTCGATCGCGAGGGCACCGTCGATGCCGAAGCTCGGATCGGGTCGGCCGTCGGCGTCGTAGCGCAGGAGGAGCCCGCTCTCCTCGTTGGCCGTGAACCCGCCAGCGTAGAGGCGACCGTCGAAGGCGCGCGCATAGGGTGGCGGGAGGTTGGAGTAGAGACGGCCGTCGAGCGTGATTCCACCGTCACCGAACGTGCCGTCGAGCGTCCCGTCCGCGCGGTAGCGCACGAGCATCCCGCTGCCGCTGTTTGCGACCCCGCCGCCGATGATCCGGCCCTGATCGTCGCGCATGAGCGACGTGATGAGATTGGGGCGGGAGTAGGGAGCGAGCTCCGTCGTGACTTTCCCACCGCCGCCGAACGTCGGGTCGAGGTCGCCAGGATTCGCCGCGCCGCGCGTCGGCCCCATCAGGCACACGACCAGCACCAGCGTCCATCCCAACCGTCCCCGACGGCGTGCCGCCACCCCACCCATCGTCGCCCCTCCGTCCGAAAACGCGACCGTCGGAAGGATGGTGTCAGGGGCGCTCGGCAGCGCCTATCCGCGATTTGAGCGGCGCTAGTAGGTGATCCGCGTCAGCGTCCCGGTCGCCGGCACGAGCACGAAGAGCGCGTCGAACTCGTCGTCGCCGATCGTCACGGCCGGACCCCCGAACGCCTTGATGACGTCGGGGACCGTGTCCGAGTGGCCGACCACCAAGACCGTCTCGTTGCCCTGCGTCCGCAGCTTGGCGACCAGCTGCACCGTGTCACTCTCTTCGAGCGGCGTGAGCTGCAGCAGATCGGCGATGGGCTTCGCCGTCTCTTGCGTACGCCGGAAGCGGGTCACGAAGATCGTCTTGATCCCGGCTTTGGCCAGGAGCGCGCCGAGGCGCTGCGCGCGGGCTTTGCCGGCATCGGTCAGCGGCACGTCGTCGTTCATGGCGGCCTGCACGCGCTCGGCGTGACGGACCAAGAAAATCAGGCTTGGGCCCGCCGGAGCGGGCGACGGGGCTCCGAGCGCGAGCCCGCTCAGAAGGATGGCGGCGATTGCCACACCCGAGGCAAGGAGTCTCATGCCGCCACTTCAGCAGTTCTGGCGCCGGGAAGCACGGCGCGCGTTGCGCCATGGTACCGCGACCCCGCCGCTCCGCGCGCCTACTTGCCGTCGGCCGCTACGACCGTACCTCCGAGCTTGGTGCACTCCGCGGCGCTCTTCTCGACCCAACCCTTGCCCTTGCAGGCGTTCTGCCCTTTGCAACTGCTCGCGCCTTTGCAGCCGTTGGCGCCGCCGCAGGCGGACGCGCCGGTGCACGCCCCCTGGCCCTTGCAGGCGTTAACACCGGAACACTTCACCACGTCGCCGCCCGTCTTGTCGCTCGCCTGCGCCAGGAGGGCACCATTGGTAAAGAGGGCTGCCGCTGCCGCCGCGATCACGGCGCCTTTGCGTACTGGATGCATGTGGTCTCCGTTTCGGACGGTGCCGTGAGGCCACCGTCCGTCTTCAATTGTCGTCGGCCGTACGAAAGTTACATCGTCCGCGGCGTGTAACTTTCGCAACGCCGACCGCAACTAGGCATCAGACGCTCGGAGGAGAGACGAATGCTGATGCGAACCACAATGACGACCCTGACGATCCTGGGAATGTTGGTCCTGCCACCCGCGGGACACGCGGCACCGTTGACGGTGGCCCCGGGCGAATCGATTCAAGCCGCGATCGATGCGGCGACGGCCGGCGACACGATCACCGTCGCCGCCGGCACGTACCGCGAAAATCTCGACTTCAAAGGCAAAGCCATCGCCGTCGTCGGCGCGGGCCCGGATACGATCGTGCAAGGCGACGGGACCGATTCGGTCGTGCGCTTCACGAGCGGAGAAGGCCGCGACAGCGTGCTCGATTCCCTCACGATCACCGGGGGCGTCGCCGCCCAAGGGGGCGGCATCTACGTGGCGAGCAGCAGCCCGACGATTCTGCGCACGGTCATCACGCGCAACCAAGCCGCCAACGGCGGGAGTGGCGTGTTCATCGACGGTACGGGTGGTGTCGCCACGCCCGAGCTCCGGAACAATCTCCTCACCTTCAACACGACCAGTGGCGGCGATCCCCATGGGCTGCAGATCCTGAGCGCCACGCCGGTGGTCATCAACAACACCCTCTTCGGCAGCGACAGCAACGCCATCCACCTGAGCGGCTCGTCCCGCCGCAGCATCATCATGAACAACGTCATCAGCTACAACGGCGCTGTGATCGACGGCGGCCGCCGCGGCCGCGGCATCTGCGACTTCAGCCCGGGCGGCACCTTCACGCAATACAACGTCTTCTGGGCCAATCGCGTCGGCGCCCTGCTCACGGCAGGAACGAACTTCGCGAGGATTCGTACGGCCGAGCGCATCCTCGGCCGTGAGGAGCTCGTGCACAACTACGACCGCACCCCGGGCTTCGTGCGGCGCAACGGTCGCCGCCAGCCGCTCGACCTCCGATTGCGCGCCAAGAGCCCCATCAGAAACATGGGCAATCCCGACCCGGTGTTCAACGATCGCGACGGCTCACGCAACGATCCCGGCTACACCGGAGGACCGTTCGCCTCCACGCTCGGAAATTGATCGGCGCGCCGTGGAGCACCGTTTGGGGTCGCCCGGGCATCCCATGGCTCGATGGTTCGCCCGCAGCGCCGCGTTGACTCGGGTACGCCGGGCAGCCCATCGTCGCGGAACGTGCATCGAGCCGACACGACGACATCCAGCGCTCGGCGAGCGCAGCTGATGGAACGCGTCCAGACCGGGGATGGCGACGCGTATCGGGCGCTGCTCGAGGACATCCAGCCGTTGATCCGAGGCATGTTGCGGCGCTGGTTCGCCGATGCCGAGGAGCTGGCCGATGCCGGGCAGGAAACGTTGCTGACCCTGCATCGGGCTCGTCACACGTATGATCCGACTCGACCATTCGAGCGTTGGCTCGGCGCGCTGGCGCGGCACACGGCCGCGGATCTGCTGCGACGCAAGATGCGCCGCCTCCGCCTCGAAGTCGGCGTCGATATGGTTCCCGACCTGCCGATCGAGCCCGCAACCGGTGGGCCGTCGGAGCTCGAACGCGCCATCGGCGCCCTCCCGGCGGCGCAACGTGACGCTTTCGAGATGGTGAAGGTCGACGGGCTCTCGTTCGAGCAGGCCGCTGCCCGGAGCGGCACGACGGTCGGCGCGCTCAAAGTCCGCGCCCACCGCGCCTACAAGTCGATCAAGGCAGCGCTGGCGAGATGACCGATGGCTGATCGCACGCCCACATCATCGCAGTACGAAACAACGATCGACCGGCTCGTCGGCGACCTGCGCCCGGTGCGACGACTGCCGCCCCTCTCCGCGGCGCTGGGCGCATGGGTCGTGGTGATGGTCGGCGTGTTGGCGGTGACCGCGAGCATGCTCCGCCCCGACCTCGCGAGCCATGCCGGCCATCTGCGATTTCTCGGCGAGCTCATCGGTTTGGCTGTCGCCACGGTACTCCTGGGGGCGCTCGCCCTCCGGAGCACTCAGCCTGACCGGACGCCAGAACCCTGGGAGCAAGCGCTCGCGGCGACGCTCGCGGTGCTCGCGATCGCGTCCGTGGCCTCGCACGCCGCGGCGACCAGCGTGTCGCTCGGCCAGTTCGTCACGACCGGCAGTGGCTGCGCATGGGGAACGATCGGTTTCGCGATCGTCCCGGTCGCCCTGCTGCTCGTGGCGGTGCAGCGCGGTGCACCCGTGCAACCGCGCGTCAGCGGCGCCTTCGCCACCGGCGCCGGGCTCGTGCTCGCCTACCTGGCCATGCGCCTGCATTGCCCCAGCGACGACGGGGCCCACCTCATGGTCTGGCACGCGTTGCCGGTCGCCATCGGGACGATCGGAGGCGCCGTGCTCGGAGGACGATGGCTCGGGCGGTGGAGTCGAAGACCGTAGTCGACGGATTCCTCGCAGCGCTCCCGGTCACGAAAAGCCGAGCGGTCGTCCCACCCGCGTCCCGCCACGGGCCACGCAGCGACGCCCACCAACACCGTAGCGTCAGGACCCCGCTCTCACCCGCGAGGTACTCGAGCGCGAGCGGCGAAGTCGTAGTCCTGCTCGCGTGCAACCGTTCCCACGCGATGTCGAAGGTGCCGTGGGCGATCGCCGCGATGCAGCCGATCACGGCGACCACCACCACGACGGTACCAGGCGGCATTGCAGGCGGCCTCGCAGGTGCTCGGCGCGACGAACAGGCACTGACCGGGCCGTCCGCTCGACCACGACGGTGCTCATGCGATCGCACCAGCTCCGCGCCGGCCGCGAGCGGCACCAGCTGCTTGGCGGCAGGCGGTCGCTTACCGCGCCGCGTCGGGTGTCGAGCCTTCTGATCGGACTGCTCGCCGGCCTCCGGGCCCTCACCCCCGCCGCAGCGACGGCGTGGGCCGTGCATCTCGGCTGGCTGCCACTCGACGGTCCCTTGGCGCTGATCGGATGGCTCCCCGTCGCCATCGTCCTGACGTTGCTCGCGATCGGCGAGCTCATCGGCGACAAGTTGCCGAACACGCCGGCGCAGACGGCCCTGCCGGGGCTCGCGGCGCGCCTCTTCGTCGGTGCGGTCACGGGCGCGTGCGTCGCGCGCGGCGGCGGCGGAAGCCTCGGCGTCGGCATCGGGATCGGCGCGATCGGCGGCATCGTCGGCGCTTATGGCGGCTATTGGGCACGCACCGGAGCGGTGAAGGCCTTGAAGTTGCCCGACATTGTCGTCGCGTTGGTCGAGGACGCCGGCGCGATCGCGGGCGCGCTCTGGGTCGTGTCGCTCTTCTGAATCGACGCGCGGCGCGCCGAGTGGACTACGACGAGCGCGCCGCTTTAATGCTCGAATGATTTTTCAAATCGGCTGCGAGCTCGCGTACACCGCGAAGTTTCCTTCCACGCTGATCCTCAGCCTCTACGCGCAACGAAACGCGTCGCAGACGATTCGCGCCGAGCACTTCACAATCAAGCCGAAAGTGCCGACCCACGAGTTCGTCGCCGAGGGCGGCGGCAATCGTTTCCTGCGACTCCAGACCGGGAAGCACAAGAAGCTCCATCTCAGTTACGCCGCGACCGTCGACGTCGACTGCGAAGAGCGACCGGCGCACGCGATCGCGGCGACGCCCGTCGCGGAGCTCGACAGCGCCGCGCTGCCGTATCTCTTCCCGAGCCGGTACTGCCAATCCGACCGACTCGCCAAGCTCGCGTGGGATCTCTTCGGTGCGATCGAGAAGCCCTACGACAAGGTCCTCGCGGTCACCGACTGGATCCACGACAACGTCGAGTACGTGCGCGGCACGACGACGTCCGAGACGTCGGCCTACGACACCGTCACGCAACGGGTCGGCGTGTGCCGCGACTTCGCGCATCTCGGGATCGCGCTCTGCCGGGCGCTCAACATTCCGGCGCGCTACTTCACGGGCTATGCCTACGAGCTCGAGCCGCCCGACCTGCACGCCTGCTTCGAGTGCTACATCGGCGGCACGTGGATGGTCTTCGACGCGACCAGGCTCGCGCACTTGAACGGCCTGGTGCGGATCGCGACCGGCCGCGACGCCGCCGACACGGCGGTCGCGAGCGTCTTCGGCTCGGCGACGTGCTCGAGCATGACCGTCCACTGCGATCTCGGTCCGGGCGAAGCGTTTCACCCGATCCCACGCCGGAAGCTCGCGCGCCGCGGCGTCGCGCTCCCGACCCAGGCGGGCTGACCCTCGTGCTGCGACTCACGATCCGGCATCACACCACCTACCGGTACACGGCGCCGGTCACGTTCGGCCGCCATCGCTTGGTGCTGCGCCCGCGCGAGGGCCACGATCTCCGCATCACCGCCATGCGGCTCGCGATCCGGCCCGCGCACCTGCTGTCGTGGACGCGCGACGTCTATGGCAACTCGGTGGCGCTCGTCGATTTTCTGGAGGACGCCGACGCCCTCGCGATCGTGAACGAGGTGGCGATCGAGCGCAGCGATCCGTTTCCGGAAAAGCGTCCGCACGAGCCGTGGCGCGTCGCGTGGCCCGTGCAATACGAGCCGGTCGAGATTCCCGTCGTGCAGTCGTACCAGGCCTCGTCGTACCTCGATGAAGCCGACGCGGTGCGCGCCTGGGTCGACGAAGTGTTGCCGCAACGCATCCCCAACGACGCCGAAGGCAACGTGACGGCGCTCGGCCGCGCCGTGCACGACGCGATCGCGTATCGCCGGCGCGAGGAGAAAGGCGTTCAGAGCCCGGCGCAGACGATCGCACTCGGCAGCGGGTCGTGTCGCGACATGGCGACGCTGCTGATGGAGGCGGCGCGCGGGCTCGGCGTCGCGAGCCGCTTCGCGAGCGGGTATCTGCACGGCACCGCGTCGCTCGCCGGCCGGGCGTCGACCCACGCGTGGACGGAGGTCTATCTTCCGGCCCTCGGCTGGCGCGGGGTCGACCCGACGATCGGCGCCGCGATCGGTCTCCATCACGTCGTGACCGGCGTGAGCCAGCACCCGCGCGGCGTGATGCCGGTGTCGGGCACGTTTCAACGCGGGCTCGGCGCGTTTCAGGGCATGCAGGTCCAGGTCGAAACGCGCGTGCTCGCGGACGGCGAGGACGGGACGCTCCCCGCTCCCGACGCACCGGAGTCGGCGCGCGAGAGCGGTGCGCGTCTCGTCAGGCGCGCGCCCCCAGCGCCGACCGTAGGACCCACCCCAAGCGGGGCGTCCTCAACCTAAACAGGCACTTGGCGCCTGAACGATGTTCACGCGCCCTTGAACGCCCTGCCGGTATGCACACTCGACGATCGTTTGGCTGCACCCTCGCCCTGGCTGTTTCCCTGCTGCTCCACACCCCCGCCGCCCACGCGCAGCTCGCGCCGCCGGCGATCGTCGACGAGGGCGACAACGGGATCTTCCGCATCGAATTCACGACCCCGAACGTCTTCGATCTCTCGAGCGACTGGGTGTCGCACGATTCCTCGGGTCGTTTCTCGGGCCACCTGCGCACGACCGACGGCGGCGAGATCGACATCGACCAGAAGATCACGGGCGGGTGCAAGACGAGCCGGGGCGTCACGACGGTCAAGCAGAAGATCAAGAGCTTCGGCACGGTCGGCAACGGTGATCTCTATTCGGCGACCTCGAGGTACGAGGGCGTGATGCAGGGCTACGGCGCCGGCGTGCAGCTCATCGGGGTCACCAAGACCCACGCGTGCCTGCGCTACGACTTCGCCCCGTTCAGCAAGAAGAAGGTGACCGTCTGCACCGATAGCGTCCTCAGCGACCAGGTCTTCACCCACGACGGCCGCTGGTCGATTCGCCTCGGCTTCGACAACGCCGGCAAGAACCTGGTCGGCTACGCCACCGTCTACGTCGCCCAAGGCAATCCCGAGAAAGCGAAGTCGTACGACACCGTGGTCTCGGGCAAGGTCGATCCCGATGGCGAGGCCAACTTCAAGCTGAAGCCCCTGGCCGACAGCTTCGGCGGCACGATCAAGCTGCGGGCGATCGTCATTCCGCGCAGCGGCGACGTGCCTCCCACGCTGGTGCAGATTCTCGAGGTCGGCGGCAACATCCTCGGGCAGAAGTTCGCCGAAGTGTACTGAGCGCGGCGATCGTGAACGTGGCCACGACCGGGTTGCCGCGCCACTACAGCTCGCAGCCGGCGAACACCGACGAGATCACCACCGTGGCCTCGGCCGGATCGTCGATCGCGTAGAGGCCACCGACACCGCCGCGACGATCGCAGACGCGCGAGGCTGCACGATCCGAAAGACCAAAAGGTCCATGTAATCCTCCTAGGGTGAGAGAAGTCCTCCCCTGTGAGATGAACGGCTACGTTCCGGGTAGCGGCAGGCTACGAGCGAGGCCGTCGGCGAATGGGCGTCGACGGGTGGAGGCATGGTGCCTTTGTCGAGAACTCATCCGAGCACGCGCGCCGCACACGGCGTTCCCTTCACATGGATGGCGATCATCGCGTCCGTGGCGATCGCCGTGTACGCCAACAGCCTCGGCGGCGCGCTCGTCTACGACGACGTCAATGCGATCACCAACAACGCGGTGGTCCTCGACGGGGACGTCCGCGGCATGCTGACGACGGCGTCGTGGTGGGGCGACGGTCGCGGCGACCTGTGGCGGCCGCTGACGACGCTGACGTTCGCGCTCGACTACGCGCTGCACGGCCTCGCGCCGCTCGGGTATCACGCCGCGAACGTCGGCCTGCACGCCGTCGTGAGCGTGCTCGTGCTCGTGGTCTTCGCCGGCGCCGGCGTCGCCGCGGAGATCGCGTTCGCCACTGCGCTGCTCTTCGCGGTCCATCCGATCCACACCGAGGCCGTCGCCAACGTCGTCGGCCGGGCCGAGCTGATCGCGGCGGCGGGGTTCCTGCTCGCCTGGCGGTGCTGGCTCGCGGCCGACGCCGTGACCGGCGCTCGCGTGGGCGCGTGGGTGATCGCCGCCACCGGCGCGTCCTTCCTCGCCATGCTCGGCAAGGAGAACGCGGTCGCGTTGCCGGCCGTGCTGCTGTGGGCCGATCTGCTGCAACGTGGAGACGAGTCGCCGGCGACGCTCGTGCGCCGGCGCGCGCCGCGCTACGGCGCGCTGATCGCCGCCGCCCTCGTGTTCGTCGCGCTCCGCAGCGTGATCATCGGCAAGGTCACCCCGACCGCCGCCTTGCTCGACAACCCGCTCGGGGCCCTGCCGCCGCTGCCGCGCCTGTTCACCGCGACGAAGGTGGTCGGCCTGTACGCGCTCCGTCTCGTCTTCCCGCTCCGGCTCTCCGCCGACTATTCCTTCGATCAGATTCCGGCGGTGTACTCGCCGCTCGATACGGGTTTCCTCGCCGGGCTCGCGGTGATCGTCGGGCTCGGCACGCTCGCGTGGTGGGCCTGGCGTGCCGTCCCGGCACTGGCGCTCGGCATCGGCGTGCTCGCGCTCACGTTCGCGCTCGTGTCGAACCTCGCCTTCCCGATCGGGACGATCATGGGCGAGCGGTTGGCCTATCTGCCGTCCGCGGGCTGGTGCCTCGCGCTGGCCGCGGGGCTCAGCCATGTCGCCGGGCGCGTCGCCGCGCCGCGCACGCCGGCGCGACCCTGGTCACCGGCCTTCGTCCTACCGCTCGTGGTCGTCGTCACGCTGCTCGGCGCGCGCACGATCGCGCGCAACACCGTCTGGCGGGAGCCGGTCGTCTTCTTCCAGACCATGGTCGCGGACGCCCCGCGCTCTGCCCGCAGCCACAGCGAGCTCGGCTCGGCGCTCGCCGAGGCCGGTCGCTTCGCCGAGGCCCAGCCGGCATTCGAACGTGCGCTCGCGATCAAGGCCGACGACCCCATCATCCTCTACAACCAGGGACACGCGCTCACCTCCGAAGGCCGCTACGACGACGCGGTCGCCGTGTATCAGCGGGCCATCGCCGCCAATCCGCGCTTCGGCCAGGCGTTCGAGAACCTCGGCAACGTCGAGAGCGCGCGCGGGAATCAGGAGGCGGCCCTCGTGGCCTTGCGGCGCGCGCTCGAGCTGACGCCGGACTCGCCGTACCTCTTGATGACGATCGCCAACGTGCTCGTTCGCGGCGGATCGCTGGCGGAGGCGAGCACCACGTTCGAGCAGGCGCTCGCGCGCCGCCCGACGGACCCCGAGATCCTCACCAGCTACGGGGCGTTCCTCTACTCGCAGGGCAGCTTCAGCGCCGCCGTCGAGATCCTGGAGCAGATCGTGCCTCCCGCCCCGGCCCGGGCGCTGATCGTATTGACGGGCAGCTATCGTCAGCTCGGGCGCACCGCCGAGGCCGAGGCGATGCTCGCAACGGCGAAGCGCTTGTACGCCAACGAGCCCGCCGTGTGGGAGATGGCGGGCAAGCTGGGCGGGGCATTCACGCGTCCGTGAGAGCGGCCCACCGCTCGCGGCGTGCGCTCGTCGACCGTCCGTGAGCATGTAGCGTCGTGCCGTCGCCGTTGGTGCCCGCCGATCTCGAGCCGCCCCGATGAGCGCGACGATCCCGAATCCCGACGAATCGCTCGCGCGCGGCGCCTACGCGATCCACACCGCGTGGGAGGGTCATTCGAACGTGATGCACGTCGCGTCGGGTGAGGTCATGCACTCGCGCTCGGTGCCGATCGACGAAGCGACCCTGCTGTACGTCGAGCAACCCGAACTCGCCGCTCGCCTGCGCCTGCCCGCTGCCGACCCGTTCGTGATCTGGGACGTCGGGCTCGGCGCCGCCGCCAACGCGCTCGCGGCCATCGGGTGTTGGGAACGTGCGGCCGCCGCGGGTCCGGTGCGCCCGCTCCACCTCGTGAGCTTCGACACCGATCTCGATCCGCTCCGCCTCGCGCTCGCACACAAGGAGCGCTTTCCGTATCTGCACCACGGAGCGGCCGATGCCCTGGCCGAGCACGGCGTGTGGCGCGCGGGCGGCGACGGCGGGCTCACGTGGAGCCTCTGCCAAGGCGACTTCTTCGTCACGCTCGGCACGGCCCCACCCCCCGACCTCGTCTTCTACGACCTGTTCTCCGCCAACACCCATCGCGAGGCCTGGGATCATGCGGCCTTCGTCGGCCTCCTCGCGGCCTGCCGGGCGCGCTCGGCGGAGGTCATCACCTATTCGAGCTCGACCCGCGTCCGCGCCGGCTTGCTCGCGGCCGGCTTCTGGGTCGCCAAGGGGCTCGCGTGCGGGTTGAAGGACGAGACGACCGTCGCCATTGCGCCCGGCTTCGCGCCGCCCTGCCGGTATCCGCTCCTGTCGTCGGCCTGGCTCGAACGCTTCCACCGCTCCGACGCGCAGTATCCGACCGCGCTGCCGCGCGCCGATCGCGCCGCGTTTCTGGCCGCGATCATCACGCACCCGCAGTTCGCCGTTCCGAGCGGCGACTGAGCCGCGGCGAGTCCGCACACCCACCGCGACTCGCTTTTTTCTCGCGGCCTACGTATTTCTGCGAGAGGACCGGCGCGCCGGCCGATGGCACACCTAACCAACGCTTCGCAGCGTAAGAGGGGGACACACTCATGAGGGAACGCGGAAAGCTCGGTTTCTGGTTGGCAGTAGCGGCTTTGGGGTGGGTCAGCTCCTCTGCGCACGCGCAGGATCTCGGTGGAACGACCAACATCCAGGAGCCCGCCGTGGCCCTGATCATGCCGTTCGACTCGACCACGGGTAAGGTGAGCTTCCAGATGGTGAGCCGCATCGGCGGCCAAGGTCAGGGAGCCGTCGCGACGCACTGGTCGTACTGGTCCGAGAGCTGTGACCACCTGGCAGACGTCTTCATCTGCCTGACCCCGCGCGACACGGTCGTCGTCGATCCGACGGCGCTCCAAGGTCAGATCCAGATTGGGCCAGGCAACACCAACACGGGGCCCGTCATCAACCTCGGCGGCGAAAAAGGCTTCGTCACCGTGACGGCCTTCGACGCCGGCGGCTCGAGCGAGACCTGCCAGCCCGCTGATTCGGAGTCCGTCGCCAGCACGCCGAGCCTGGTCGGCAGCTGGGTCGTCTCCAACACGACGACCAATTCGACCTTCGGCAACAACGCGATCGGCATCACCGACGGCCAGACCCTGCCGGCCGCCGGCGATTTCTTCCTGACCGGCCCGGTGGGGGCCGGCATGTTCGTGAACACCTTCAACCCGGCCGACCTGACGGACTCCGAGGTCTTCTTCATCGGCGTCGCGTTCCCGGCAGGCAACGGTCCGTTCTCGGATTCCGAGATCGGTCCGATTCCGGCGGCGCTCACCAACGGCGCGGCGATCTGCTGCAACACGCAGTACTACGACAACACGGAGTCGTTCGTCTCGCTCCCCGACGTCTGTCTGCAGTGCTCGAGCACGGCAAAGGTAGCCGACAACGAGGGGCTCTCGGACATCGACTTGCCGGTGATCATCCCGCCCTCGGTCATCGCCAGCACCTCGGGATTCGTGCGTCTCACGAATTGCCAGGTCGGCAGCGACGAGGGCAACGTGCCGATCGGCGACACCACCATCAACGGCGTCGATCTCACGACCTTCCTGTTCGGCTTCCATGGCATGGCGGTCGGTCCGTACGGCACGTCGACCATGGGACGCTACACGGCAGAGTAGTCTCGAACGTTCTGACGGGGCGGCGCCGGCTCCCAGCCCGCGCCGCCCCGCCGGAATTGAAAGCAACGCCGCGCCGTGGTGGATGGGGCCATGCCCACGCCATCGCGCCTGCCGTTTTCGTCCCTCGCTCTCGTCGTCCTCGTCGCTCTCGCCCCCGCGCCGGCACGCGCCTTCAAGGACACCAACACCGATCCCCCCTGCGCGCACCCGTGCGCGCGCGTCGCGGAGTGCCCGAAGGTCACGTGTGAGTGTGCCGAGGCCTCGGCCTCCGGTGTGGCCGCCTGCGACACGGAGACGACGCATTGTTGCGTCAGCGCCGAGGTGGCGTGCGCACGCTTCTGCGAAGTGAACCATCAGACCTGGACGGGACGATTCACGCCGGAGCCGGGCGCCGCCACGCCGGAGCAAGCACCGCCGGCCGCGGAGGGCGGTGCCACCGCGCCGGCACCCTCAGCCGCGTGCAGCGAGCCCTGTGAGAAAGCCGAAGACTGTCGCACCATCGCGTGTCGGTGCGCGAAGGGCGTCGTGCCGGACGTAGCCGCATGCGAGCCGAAGAGCCATTGCTGCGGCAGCGCGCGCGTCGTCTGCGAGCACTTCTGCCGGGACAAACGGCAGGGCAAGTGGACCGGCAAGACGGTCGCCGCGCCGAAGAGGATGCCGACCCTCCTCGATCCCCCTGCCAACGGCGCGGACGACAGCCGCCTTTAGCGCACCGCCGTCGCGATGGCATCAAGCATGCGCCGGCGCCTGAGACCGCGGCCGTAAGCGTCTGCGACGGCGGCCGTCGGGAAACGCGTGCGGCGGAGGGCTCGCCCGCGGGTGCTGCGGAGCCGGAGCACTGCGCTCGGCGCGGCGCGTGCGACCGGCGCACATCGATCGATCGGCCCGGTGCGGTAGCGCATGATGCTCCCACGGCGACCACCGCGGCACGGACGAGCTGCGGGGAAGTGCTCCTGACCGAGATCGCCCCCGCGGGCGACCCCTCCACCGCACGCCCTGATCGGCGCAGCTCGGAAGACGAGCTTCTCGCGTCCACGTCAGGCGTCACGCGTCATGCGATTCCCGTTGCTGGAGGCGGACGGTGGCGGGGATCGTCGGCGGGTCTGATCTCGGTCAGGAGCGCACCCTCGCAAGTCGTGCGCGACGTGCCGACCCGCCCCAGGAGAACCATGCGCCCTGGACGCGCCGATCGCCTCATGCGCCGCCCGCGCCCGCCGATGCGCCGTACGCGCGCTCCGGCTCCGTAAGACCCGCCGACGAGCCCCGCCACCGTCCGCGTTTCCCGACGGCCGCCGTCGCAGGTGCCGGACGGCGGGGCACGAGGCGGCAGGTCCCGCAGGCGGTCGAGCCGCCGCGCCCGGTGGCGCGGCGGCCTCCCGCTCAGAGGCTCAGGGCGCCGAAGTACATTTCAGCTTGGCGTTCGTGCCGACCGCGCAACGCAGCACCGTGGTCGCACAATCGTCACCGATGCGGAGCGTTTGCCGCATGCGCACCGGCGGCGCGCCGAGCGCGAAATAATCGACCGGGATGACGACCTTCCGCCCGTCGATCGCGTACGTCAGCTTGTTGAGCTGGCGCTTGCCCTGCACCTTCCGCAGACCCTCGGCGCCGACGACGTCGCCTTCTTTGTCCTTGAAGGTCCAGTTGGGCTTCGTCGACGAGCCCTTCTGCAGAAAACTGCCGATGGGAAGCAGCGCGTCGTAGATCGGCGTCGGGCCGGCCTGATTGATGATGACCCGCACGACCTCGGTGTCCAGGTCGAAGTTGACGCCGGTCGAGAGATTGAACTCGCCCTTCACCTTCCACTTGTCGAGACCGAAACCGGGATTGTCCTTGGTGTCCTGGAAGCTCGCGCTCTTCACGAATCCGGGCATCAAGTGCGGGCCGGCGACGTCCTCACAGCCGAGGATCGGCACGCCCTGCGGCGTCAGCACACAGGCGCCGCTGCAGAGATCGTCGGGGATGTTGTTGCCGTCGTCGCACTCTTCGTCGCCGTCGGCGATGGAGTTGCCGCAGCAGCCTTCACCCGACGGACAATCACTCGCCTCGTCGCAGGCGAAGCCGCTGCCGGTGCAGCTGCCGAGGATCTCACAGGTCGCCGAGCACGGGCTGTCCACGGCACCGTTGGCGGCGTCACCGAGGTCGCATTCTTCCGCGGGGGTATCGATGGTGGCGTCGCCACAGCGGCAGGTCGGTTCGGCACGATTGGGACAGTAGTCGCACGCGTCGCCGAGGTCGTCGCCGTCGGCGTTCTCCTGGCCCGGATTCGAGAGGCCGAGGCAATTGTCGATGCCGTCCGGCACGCCGTCGCCGTCACCGTCGGGCATGAACGCGAAGGCTTGGATCGTTTTGCCGTCGAGACCGGCCCCGCCCGCGCCACCGCCGTCGAAGAACACGTCGACGGTGCCGACCGGTGAGGTGCCGAAGGTGCCGACGTAGCGCAACAGATCGCGCGCGGCTTCGTGGGCCGGCAACGTCGCCTGCGCGTTGGCGCGGAAGATCAGCGTATCGGCCGCCGTCTGATCGATGGCGGAGAGGTTGCCCGTGAAGCTGCCGGTGCCGCCGCCGTTGATCGCGCTCGCATCGAGGTAGAGCGAGTAGTCACACGCCGTGATGGCGCCGCCGACGCTGTAGGCCGTCGGATGGCAACGCAGGATGTCCTCGTCGGTGAACGACACGCCCCCGAGCGCCGCGCCGCTTGGCAGCGAGAGCAGGAGATCGCAGGTCGGCGGCGAGTTGTTCTCGCAGGTGCCGTCCGTGAGGATGTCGACGGCATCCCAGCTGCGGGCGTCGCTGACGCCGTTCACGGCGTCGCCGTCGAGGAAGAGCCGCCACTCGCCGGTCGTGTACGGCAGCACAAGCGGGTCGGTCGGGATGAAGAGCGCCAGATCTTTCGTCTTGATCGCCGACAGGTCGGGGATGCTGCTGTCGGAGTTGACCCGGATGACGAGGTTGCCGTTCGGAAGCACGTCGAGCGCCTTCACGCTCGAGCTGAGCCCGGCCGCGCTGCCGTCGAAGAGGAGGCGCCACGTGCAGGTGGTCGTGCCCGGGCCGAAGGAGGTCGCGTCGCAGAGGACGATGTCCTCGTCCTTCACCTCGATGCCGTCGAGCGTCGCGGTGCTACCCAGCGACAACGCGACCGAGGGCAGCTGGGCGCCAGCCGCCGACGCCCACATCAAGATTGCCAGCACCATGCTGGTTGCGACACCGATACGGTCACGGACACGTCGACAATGAAGGGGGGCCATTCGCGATCTCCTCTCGTCCTGGAAAAGCAACGGTCCGCAACCGCTATGTCGCCGCCTCGTATCGTGTCAATTCGCGAGTGCCGCAGCGCGGCTCGAAATGTGCCCCAAAAGAGGGCGTATGTACCTCGGCGAGCGGGCGCCCGTCGTTCAGGGCTTGTCGGCGGCAGCGCTCGGGGCGTGGGCCGCGTCCTGACACTGCAAGGCGAGCCCGCCGTGGCTCCAGGCCGCACCGGCCGCCATCGCCATCGCGACGAAGGTCACCTCCGCCAGCTCGGCCTCGGCCGCCCCCGCCTTCTCGGCCCGCTGCACGTGCGCATCGATGCACCAGGGACACTGCGTGATCTGCGCGATGCCGAGCGCGATCAGCTCCTTCGTCTTCACATCGAGCGCACCGGGCTGAAACGCCTTCTTGTCGAACTCCAAGAAGGCCCGGAACGCGTCGGGGGCGAGCTCTTTCATCCGCTTGAACTGCTTCGGAACGTCGACGCCGTGAAATTGCATGGGAGATCTCCTTGGGGCGGGACCATGCCACACGTGCGCGCGTGAAGCTCCTCGTCAGGCGTGCTCGCCGCTACCTTCGAAGCAGGGAGACGCGCGGGCCGCCGCATCCATTGGTGCGGCGGCCGCTTCACCGTTTCGTCCCCGGTGGGGTGCGGTCGGGGCCGAAGTATTTCTCGCTCCGATACCGCAGCCACACCCGCAGCACCTGCGGGATCTTCGCGCGCTCGTCCTTGCTCAGGGATTCGTAAAGGACGAGCGCCTTTTCGCGCTCGCCCCGGCAGGCGGCGTTGTTGTGGGCGTCCCAGTAGCTACGCGCCAACCGGATGCGGCGCGCGGTCTCTTTGATCAGCGCCGATCCGGTGAGCGGTGGGGTGGGCGTCTTCTTCAATCGGCCTCACGGCAAGGTGCATGGAAACGGCAGCACGCCCGCGATGTCGGCGACGAGCGTGCCCTCGTCCACCTTGTCGGTGACGCCGGCCGGGTCCGCCATGGCCGCGTCGAGCCAATCGCGCAGGATGGTGCCGCCCGCGATGCCCTCGACCCAATTGTCGTTGTTGAGCTGGCCGTGCACCGACGCCGACGACGCGCGGAAGAACGCGTGCACACCCGGCGTGCCCTGGATGTCGCAATAGCTCGAGCGCAGCTCGTTGATGAAGTTCCGGCGGTTGCCGAAGCCCGTCGTGGTCACCTGCGTGTCGTCGACCTGGTTCGTGATGTGGAGGAATTGTTGCTCGGGCGTGCCGAGCAGGCGGGGCGAGCTCGCCGCTTCGAGATTGGTGAAGATCTCGGCGCAGCTGCCGGTGAAGCAGTAGGGCGGCAAATAGGGCTGCGCGTTCCAGCCGGGATAGGTCGGCGAGAGCGACGCCGTTCCGAGCGCGATCACGCCCGACGCTGTGCCGTTGTCCATCGCGAGCCCGGCATCGGGCACGGCGGTCGAATGAATCCAGCCGAGATCGTCGAGCACCCAGTGGTAATTGTAGGCGGCGCCGTAGCCACCGGCCGAGCTGCCGCTGAAGACCATGCGCGGCCGGTCGGCGCGATATCCTGCGGCGTCGTTCGCATCGAGCTCGGCCCACACCACGTCGCGCACATAGCGCATCGCGGCCCGGACGTTGAGCGCCCCGTAGCGCTGCACGGTGATCTGCGGGTACGCGGTCGCGACGCCGCCGCCGATGTGAAGATCCTGCGTGCAATACGGCAGCGACACCTTCGTCCAATCGCGGAACGGGTTGTCGGCGTCGGCGCTCGACATCATGCCGTTCTGCGGCATGGTGTCGGTGAGGGCCTGGAAGAGCCCCGCCGGCTTGTTCGCGCAGCTCGGACCGTCGCCGCAGAAGCCGCCGCCCTGCATGTGCACGACGACCTGCTCGACCGCTGCTCCAACCGGCGCGAGCTTGATGCTGAACGCGTAGTCGCTGCCGTCCCCGCACCGCGAGCCCCAGAGCGCCGCCGGGAGGATCACCTTCACCTCCGTACCCCGCGTCGGCACCGGCGCCGCCGCCCGCGGGCCGCAATCGAGTGTCAGCGGCGCGGTCTCACCGTGGGCACTGGCGACCAGACAACGCGCATGCGCGGCCGCCCGCGCCGTGAACACCGCCGCATTCACCGCCACGAGATTCTCCAGCGGGGTCGGACAGCGCTTGAAGATCTTGGTGAGCGTCGAATCGTCACGCGCCTGGAGCTTGCTCGCGAGCTTGACGGTATCGCAGGTCTTGCCGGCCGCGACCCTCTGGATGCAGACGCTCTGCTGACGGAGCTCGTAGTCGACGAGCGATTGCCCCGAGCGCCACGCGCCGTCGAGACACTTCCGATCGTCCTCCGACGCGGCGGTGCGGACGCCGGCGGTCGGTCCGCCGTAGCTCCGCGCCGCCAGGCTCGCGACGAAGCCGGTGCACGCGACCTCGATGCGATCCACCAGCGCGGCTGGCGTGAGCACGGGCCCGAAGCCGGCGGCTTGCACGGTCGCCTGGTCCGGACACTTGCCCTGCAGCTTCGCGGCGATGCCGGCGAGCGTGTCGACGAGCTTCGGATCGGTCGGCGCGCACGCGCTGCCGGTCGTCTGGTAGCAGGCCTGATGCAGCTTCCCGACCTTCTTGATGCAGCTCCGCAGATTGTCCGTCGTTGACTTGCCGCACACCTTCCCCGGCGTGGTCGCGGCGGCGGCCGTCAGCGGCAGGAGGAGGGTGAGGAGCAACGCCAGTCGTGTCGCGGTCCGAGTCATCTCGTATCCCTTTCAGGTGCGTGCTGCTGTGCGGACGGCTGGCGCTGCATGCGAAACCGTCGTCGGTAATCGATCGGCACCACGCCCACGTGGCGCATGAAAGTGCGTCGCATCTGTTCGCCCGAGCCGAACCCGCATTGCAGCGCGACGGCCTCGAGCCCGTGGTCGGCGTCCTCGAGCAGACGCCGGGCCGCATCGACGCGCGCACGCTCGACGAACTTGCTGGGCGTGCACCCGCTCTCGCGCCGGAAGACGCGCCCGAAGTTTCGCGGGCTCATCCCCACGTGTGCGGCCAAGCGCTCGTTGGAAAGATCCTCGCCGAGGTGATCGACGATCCACGCGGTGAGCCCGCGGAGCGCCTTCGCCTCGACGGCCTGCGCGGCGAGGTGCGCGCTGAACTGCGACTGACCACCGGGCCGTTTCAAGAACACGACGAGGCGGCGTGCGACGTCGAGCGCGAGCGCGCGACCGAGATCCTCCTCGACGAGCGCCAGGGCCATGTCGATGCCGGCCGTCACGCCGGCCGAGGTGTAGATCGATCCGTCGCGAACGAAGATCGCGTCGGCATCGAGCTCGATCTGCGGATAGAGCCGGCGGAAGAGCCGCACGGCGAGCCAGTGCGTGGTGGCGCGACGGCCGTCGAGCATGCCCGCCTCCGCCAGGATGAAGGCGCCACTGCACACCGAGGCGAGGCGGCGGACACCGGGTCGGACCGCTTGCAACCACGCGCGGAGCCGCGGGTCCGACGCCGCCGGGGCGACGTCGCCGCCGCCCAGGATCAGCGTGTCGATGCCCTGCCCCACCTCTTCATACGCGCGATCGGCGACCAGCTTGAGGCCCGACGTCATCCGCACCGCGCCCGCCGTCTCCGCGAGCACCTCAATGGAGTACGGAACCGGCAGACCGCGCTTGCGCGCGATCTCACAGGCCTGCGCAAAAACCTCGAGTGGCCCAGTGATATCGAGGGATTGGGCGCCGTCGAAGATCAGGAACGCGATGGCGCGCGGGCCTGGACCTGGATCGGAATGGGGCGGCGAAAGCGGCACTGGAACGAACATAAAGGTGCCGTACCGGTGGCCGCAACGACAAAGGACCAGCAATTCCAGCCAGAGGTCTGGCCATGCGGGGTAGCCGGCCCCGTCATTCCCAAGCACACTCGCCGCAACGCCCGGAGGGGAACATCATGACCACGCGACCTGGCTTCATCGGACTCGCGCTCGCGAGCCTGGCGTTTCTCGCCACCACCACCGCCGACGCCGACGCCGCGACGCTGCAGACTTTCGGCCGCTGTCTGAAGAGCAAGGGCGCGACGTTGTACGGCGCGTCCTGGTGCCCACACTGTCGAGCGCAACGCGACACGCTCGGCGACGCGATGGACTCCGTGCGCTACGTCGAGTGCGCCGTCGACGGCAGCCGCGAACAAGCCGCCGCCTGCCGCAACGCGAAGGTCAACGGCTATCCGACGTGGACGTTCGGCGACGGCTCGCGTGCCAGCGGCGAGCAATCACTCGAAGAGCTGGCCGCGAAAACGGGCTGCACGCTGCCGCGCGTACGAGAATAATCGGCCTCGATCTCGCGCTTTCCCGAATGCTTCGCATCGGGATTGGTGATCGCGGCGCGAGAAATCCCCGCGCCGCGTGCGGGATCGATTGCGCGGAGCACTCACGCTGTGCGCTCTGCGCTATCGCGTACTCCCTCACGTCGACGCTCGCTCGATTATCCATTGCGAGACAATGAGCGCAGCGGCTATGTCGACCCCTAGCGACATCCGTACCCGGTATGCGTTCCCTCCTTCTGGCAATCGTTGCAACGGTCCTCCTCTGCGGAAGCCCACCACTGCGATCGGCACTCGTGTCGGATGCGATCGCCGCCGTCGAGGATTGCGAGAATTGCGTCGACGACGACGGTGACGGTCGCATCGATCGCGCCGACGACGGCTGCGCCCCACCGAGCAATGGGGGAGGCAGCGGCCTCGTCGACCTCGGCGCTGCCAAGACGCTCGATGGATGCAGTCGCGCCCTGCAACGCGCCGGCGCCAAGTTCGCACAGGAGCGTTTCCGACTCACCGCCATCTGCCTGAAAGCCGCGGCGACGTGCGTGCAGACGCGAGCGTCCGACGCATCGTGTGCGGCGACCGCCGCCGCGACGTGCACGCGGAATCTGCGCCGGCTCGCACCCGCACGGGCCCGGCTGGACGCCACGCTGATCAGGAACTGCAGCGCGCCCGCCGTCGCGCCCGCTGATGTGCTGCAGGCGATCGGTCTCGGCTTCGAGGATGAGTCCGAGCCGTGTGGACGCCGCGGTGTGAACGCCCTCACCGACATCGACGACGTCAGCCTCTGCGTCCAACGCCAGCACGATTGCGCCGTCGATCGCCTCATCGCAGCCACGGTGCCGCGCGCCGGCGAGTTGCTGGTCCTCGCCGGTCGTGACGTCGCCACGGAATTTCCCTGCCTACCTTCAGGAGCCAACGGTGGCGGCGCGAGTGTGCCCGACGACAAGCGCCGCGCGCTCCGGCGCTGCGACGACGCGATCCAGAAGGCCGTGCATCGACTGCTCGGTGATCGGCTGCAGAGCGTACAGGGTTGCAGCGCCGCGGTGTTCACCTGCATCCAAACCACCGACGGCGATCCTGCCTGCGTCGCCACGACGCAGCCGCGATGTACGGCCGCGCTTTCCGAGCTCCCCGAGCTCGGGGCCGACCTCAGCGCGAGCATCATCGAGAAGTGTGGGACGCGCGGCCTCGACCCGTCCGATCTGACCGCCGCCAGCGGGCTCGGCTTTGGAGCGCACGCCGCACGCTGTGCCGCCCTCGGCGTCTCCAGCCTCGGCTCGTACGACGCCATCGCGGCATGCCTGATCGGCGAGCTGCAATGTCGGAGCGCGCAGGTGCTCGAGAGCGAAAGTCCGCGGTTGGTGGAGCTGATCGGGCCGGCGCCTGTTCCGTCGGCGACGGCCAGCGCGACGCCGGCGATGACGCCGGCGCGTACGCCGACCCGCTCGCCGACGCCCGCCGGCAGTCCGACGCGGACGACGACGCCGACGCGTTCGGCGACACCGGCCAACACGCCGACGGCGTCGACCACCGCGACGCGTACGGCGACGCGCACCGCGACCGCGACGCGCACGCCGACGCCGACGCGCACGGCCACTGCCATACGCACCGCCACCCGCACGGCGACCCCGACCCGCACCGCCACGCCGCCGCCGGGCACCAGCCCGTCACCGACGCCGACCGCCCCGCCGGGCTTCTGGGATACGAGCAACATTCCGCCGGCGCAGAACGTGATGACGTTCAAGTTTCTGAACCGCACCAACGGGCAGTACGACGACGCGCACGTGTTCTGGAGCGTCTCGATCAACGGGGTGAAGGAGACGCATTCGATCGCGGAGCAGCCCTACTTCGACATGCCGGCGCATGCCTCGGGCCGGATCTACGTGTACCTCGGCAAAGTGGGAACGACGGCGACGGACTACTACGATTTTCTCGAGTACACGATCGGCCCGACGCAGTTCAACGGCAACACCACGCGCGTCGACGCGTTCGGCGTGAAGCTCGCGCTGCGCCTCCACTGCGCCGACGGCTTCGAAGCCACGGTCGGCGAGGATGCCACGACGTTCGCCGAGAGTCGCGCCGCCACCTTCCAACGTTTCATCGATGCCGTCCCGACGGAGTTCAAGCCGCTCGCGCAGCTGCGGGCGCCGTATCGCATCCTGAATCCCGGCTCGGGGGGCTTCGGAGCGGGCGGGCAATACGAGAACTATTACAAGGCGTACATCGACGAGATCTGGGCCAGCAACGGGCTCACGATTCCGAAAGCCGGTCCGAACGGCAGCGGCCTGCGCTCGTATCCGAATCTTTCGGCCGCCATCTACCGGCACACCGCGGGTCCGAACACGTTCGCACCCGACGGCAAGCTGCTGAATCAGAGCATGTGGGCGAATCCCGCGACCTTCTACCAGCAGAATCCGTCCGACCATTACGCCAAGTTCTGGCACGACAACGGCATCGACGGAAAAGCGTACGGCTTCCCCTACGACGACGTCGGCGGCTACTCGACGTACATCTCCCACACGAATCCGCAGTACATGCTGGTCGCGATCGGCTGGTAAGCGCGCCGACGGTGGCGGCGTCGTCCGCCCGCCGATCGATCGTGGCGGCGAGCTCGCGCTCGCGCGGACGTTGGGTCCGGCACGCGGTCTGACACGCGGCCCCTGACAGCGCTGCGATCGGCACCGCTATCCGTCGCGTCATCTTTCCGCCGGGCGTGACGAGCCGGGTCGAGCGATCGCCTTGCTCGATTCGGCGGGCTCGACTTCGAGCTCGGCGGCCTGCCGTTCACGCAGATCTACGATCCCGCCGACGACACCTGGACGAGCGGCCCCGACATGCTCGTGCCCGCGAGCCTCATGGCCCAGGGGCCGACGCAGACCGTCGACACGATCTTCGCCGTCGGCACGTATCCCTTCGGACCCGCCTCGGTGGCAGTGCAAACGCTCGTCGCCGCGTGCGACGGAGCGAGCGCGACGCCGACGCCGACGCCACAGGCGACCACGACGCCAGTCCTCACCGCGACGCCGCTGGCAAGCGCGACGCCGGAAGCCACCAGCACGCCGACCGAAACCGCGACTCCGAACGCAACGGATACGGCCACACCGACGGAGACACCGACGGCCACCGAAACACCGACCACCGCGACGCCCACGATCACCGCAACCGCAACCGCGACCGCAACGCCGATACCCACCGCAACCGCGACCGTCACGGCGACGCCGCAACCCACGGCGACGCCGATGCCCACGCAGACGGCCGTGCCGACGACAACACGCACCAGCACGCCGCTGCCGACCGCCACGCGCACGGCCACCCCCGTACCGACGCGCACGGCAACGGTCACGCCGACGCCCACGCGCACCGCCACGCCCATCCGCACGAGCACCCCGCTCCCGACGGCGACGGCGACACCCGTCGGCAACCACGCGCCGGACTGCGGCAACGCGCGCGCCGACGATCCCGTGATCTGGCCGCCGAACCACCAGCTCGTGCCGGTCTCCATCGTCGGCGTACGCGATGGCGACCGCGATCGGCTGACGATCACGGTCACGCGGATCGAGCAGGACGAGCCGCTCGACGCGCGCTTCGACGGCCGGACCTGTCCCGATGCGACGGGCGTCGGCACCGCCACGGCGCGCGTCCGCGCCGAACGCTCATTGGTGCGCGACGGCCGCATCTACCGCGTCCGCTTCACGGCCGACGATGGCCGCGGCGGCCGGTGCGCGGGCACCGTCGAGGTCTGCGTCCCGGGCCTGTTCTTCACCTGCGGCGATCAAGGGCGCCGCATCGACTCCACGGGTCCCTGCGACTGAGTCCCGACTGAGCGGCCTTCGCTCCCTCTATTGATGCGGTGGCGAGGGCGACGCGTCCGGCGGGCGGGCTTCGAGGACCAACAGCACGACCCCGTGCGGCTCGACGTCGGCCGCGACGCTGCGCTCGAGGACGTCGAGCGAGCGCTCGCCCCACACGTCGCGCGCCACCGGCCGTCGCGCGAGGCCGAGCTCCGCGAAGGTCGCTTCGATCTTGGCCGGCGTCGTCCCGCGATTGAAGAATCCGACCGCGCTGCGCTCACCGGAGAGCGACCGCGACCACACCTCGAGCGGCCCGCGCTGCACGACTCGTCGTCCGGGTCGGCCGAGCGGATCTTGATCGATCGCGATCACCGCGCGATTGGTCAGCATCGCCGTCGTGTCCGGCCCCGCGCTCCGCACGTCGTGCCCCGCGATCAGCGGTGCCGCGAGGAGCGCCCACAGGCTCATGTGGGTCCGGTACTCGGCGGCGGTCATGCGACCGTTCCCCACCTCGAGCATGTCGGGATCGTTCCAGTGACCGGGCCCGGCAAACGGCGCGAGGTCGTCTTGCGCGAAGCCGATGCCCGCCATGATCTGCCAGGCGTCGGCGATGTCCCCGGTCGTCCGCCAGAGATTCCCGCCGGCAGCCGCACCCCATTTCCACACGTCGACGCGGCCGTACTGGCAGAGGCTGTAGACGATGGGCCTCCCGGTCGCGCGGAGCGCTTCGCCCATCTTCTGGTAGACCGCCGGCATCTCGTCGTCGTCGTAGATCATCCCGGCGCTGCACCAGTCGTACTTCAGATAGTCGACACCCCACGCCGCGAAGGTACGCGCGTCCTGCGCCTCGTGACCGTAGCTCGCTTCGAATCCGGCGCAGCTCTTCGGCCCGGGCGAGGTGTAGATCCCGAGCTTCAAGCCGCGCGCGTGGAGATAGTCCGCGAGCGCCTTCATGTCCGGGAACTTTTCGTTGGGGCGGAGTGTGCCCTGGTCGTCGCGCGCCCCCTGCCAGCCGTCGTCGATGTTGACGTAGACGTAGCCGGCGTCGCGCATGCCCGACGCGACCAGCGCGTCGGCAATCGCGCGGATGGTGCGATCGTCGATGTTGGTCTGGAAGTGGTTCCAGGTGCTGAAGCCCATGGGCGGGGTGCGCGCGAGACCGTTGCTCGGCAGCGTCTGCAACGCGGGGAGCGGGAGCTTCTTCGGCGCGAGACGCTCGAGCGCCTGGCGCTCTTCGTCCGTGGGGCGCCGCAACATCGTCGGCGGTTTGGTGCTGCCCGGTGGCCCGAGACTCAAACGATCGGCCGTCAGCGTGCCCTCGATCGGCGTCTCCATGCCGCGCGCCATCGTGATGACGAGCCGAACGTGATCCCCCTGCTGCGCGACGGTGAGCGGAATACCGGCAAGCGTCGGAATGACGACCTTGCCGGTCAACCCGCCGGCGGCCGCGCGCACCACGAGCACGCGCACCTTCCCAGGCTCACGGGCGAGCATGTCCGGTGTCAGCTCGACGGGAACCCAGGTGCCGACGAGATCATGTGCCGACGCCGATCCGGCGAGCGCGAGCATCGCGGCGAGCGCGACGACCGCCGCGAGCGCGACCAGCATTCGGGATCCCCGGCGCACGTGGTTTCCTAGCCCGGCTCTCGGTGCGAGGGAAAGCTCCGCGCGGGGCCGCGGTCACTGTCTCAGTTCGCTTCTCGCGGCAGCGGTGATTGGTGGCAGCCGGTGGGTGGGTCAGGGTGTGCTCCGGGGAGCCGCAGCTCGCGTGTGCGCAGAACATGGAGGCAGCGGCGGGTTGTATGCGCTGGGTGGCGGAAACCCGGCGACCGTAGGAGCACACCCTGACCCACCCACCGGCGACACCGCCACACTCAGAGCTTCACCTTGCACCGCAAGCCCGTGACGACGTGGGTGTCGCCGCCGAGGAAGTAGAATTGCAGATCCGGCTCGACGGAGAACCACACGAGCGGTCGCCACTTGAAGAAGGCCTCGATGAACCCCTGATCCGCGTCGGTCACGGACACGTAGCCGAAGCCGAGACCCACCGTGTTGTGCGCGCCGACGAGGCCATGCGCCGTCGCCCCGCCGCCGAGATAGACCTTCGCGTCGGGTGCCGTCGCTTCCGGCTCGACGTTGGCGCGCGCGAAGATCTGCACGGCGCGATGATCGCGTTCGCCGCCCTTCGGGAGCGGCAGGTAGAAGTCGACGATGCCGAACGCGCCGGTGCGCTCGAGCTCGGTGTGATGCCATCCGCCGAGCTGGACGAGGATGTCGCGCGCGCCGAGCTCGCCGACGTCGACGTGGGCCGCCCCGATCGCGAACGCGCCCGACCCGGAGTCGAAGGCCCGGCTGCCGACCGATTCGCTGCGGGAGTCGCCCTCGTAGACACCGCCGCGCAGCGCCAGCCACTCCGTGGTCTGGAGGAAGACCGCGGCGCCGAGCGCGGGCGCCGGGTAGGACGGCAGCGGCGAGGTCGGCAGCACGCCGAACGACGAGTTCATGAAATTGCCGCCGAAGCGCGGTGCCGCGAAGTCGCGATTCGCATCCTGCTTACCGAGCCGGAACGCCACGCCGTGCGGCAGCTCTTGACGGAGCCAGAGCTCGGAGAGCTGCGTGAAGTCGGGCGCCTCGTAGTTCGAGACCGGCATCGCGAACCCGGGACGGCTCGAGATGCCGTCGCCGTGCCCGTCCTGCCCGTAGACGAGCACGCTCCCCCCGGGCCAGAGACGTGCCTTCTCGGTATCGAGCGCGATCTGCAGGTCGAGATTGCCGTGAGCGGTGACCGCGTCGTCGTCACGCGCGAAGGTCTCGGCCGTGTAGCTCGCCTCGAAATGGACGCCGCGCTCTTCCAGCGTGGGACGCGCACCGTTCCAGGTGCCGGTGGCACGATCGCCAAACGGCCAGTCGTCGGCGCGGCAGAGTCTGTGGGTCGTCAGCAGGAGGAGCGCGAGTCCGCAGGAGCGCAGCGCATAGCGCCGACGACCGTGTGCGCGGGGCGCGGTCACCGGATCGGTCGCACGCGCAAAGCGGTTGGCGCTGCCACGGAGCGACCATACCTCGGCCCGCCGGGTCGCGACGAGCGCGCCCAGGATCCCCGCACGCGCGGCTCGGAGAATCGCTTCGACCAGCGGAACGCTGCGATCAGTTCGTCGAACAGCCCTTGGAGAAATCCGTCGAGACACACGGGAGGTCCGTCACTTCGACGACGGTATTCCCCTCGTCGTCCGCCGTCCGCACCAACCCGATCTCCGGCGCCAGCCAGTGCCGTCCGCCGGAAAACGAGACGACCGCGCAGCGGTAGCGTCGCTGTTCGGGCGTGCCGCGCAAGACGACCAGATCCTCGAAGCCTTGGAACGTGAACGTCTCGCCGCTGACGGGGTCCTTCCACGTGGTGGTGTCTTCGGTCAGCGGAGACGGGACGTACACCGCGCCGGTCTCGGATTGCGCGCCCGTGTCGACGACGGCTTGATAGTGGCGCGCGCAGGTCGTTCCGACGCAGGCATCGACCGCAAAGGCGAGCAAGCCGTCCGCACCACGAAAAGCCTGATCGAGCGGCGCCACCTGGTACGTCGATATCGTGGGGGGCGTCGTGCGGAGGTCGCTCAGCGCGACCGAGCTTCCTGGTACCGTCGGGTACCGCACGATCGCCGCACGCGCGAGATCGATGCCGGCGAGCAATGACGTCTCGAACCGATAGTTGCGACGCTCCGCCTCGATCCGGACGTCGAGCGTCAGCAGGCCGAACGATACGGGCGTGTCGTAGACCACGGTGTAGGTGCTGAGCACCTCGCGGGCGACGTCGTCGAACAACCCGACCAGTGACGGGCGCACGCCCACGAATTTCCCGTAGGCCGCGAGCTGCCGCAGGTCGTCGGCATCGACGCTGCCGAAGCCGACCGAATAGACGGTGATACTCTCGGCCTTGATCAGACTCCGTACCGCCTCGCGCGCGCCTTTCGGGCTCGAGTTCTCTCGTCCATCGGAAAATACGGCCAGGACGTCTCGCGGCCCGGCGGGCTGCTCGTCGATTGCCCGGCGAACCGCCTCGAAGAGCGCCGTCGAATCGCTGCCGCGTTGGATGGCTTGGATGTCCGCGAGCGGTGACGGGACCCAATCTGGTCCCGTCGTCCCCTCCGTCGCCACGTACTCATCGACGAGATCGATCTCGCTCTGTGATGCGAAGGTATAGATGCGCAGGCGGCCCGTGACCGGGAGGATCTTGGTGACGAAATCCTGTGCGCTCTTCTTCACGTCCTGGAGATCGGCCGCCGTGAGGCTTCCCGAGACGTCGATGATCAACGTCAGGTTACGTTTCACCGTCCCGTCGCCGCCGAAAAAGACGTGCCCTTCGACGTCGAGCTTGCCGTCGCGTCGGACCTCGATAGCCTTGTCAGACAGAAGCACACCGGGATTGGTGAGGCCGCTCAAAGTAACTTGGACACGATGGGAGGTACGGGGATCGGCGTTCGGGGGAGCGTCGGCTTCACGAGAGAGGAACGTGGTCGTCTGCTCGACCCGGAGGTCCTCGGAATCACCGCCGGAGCCACCACCACCACCGTCGCCGCCACCGCCGCCACCACAGGCAGCGAGCTGCAGGGCCACCACCACGACCACGATCCAGGCAGCGCCCGACCGCCGCGCCGCACCCATCTCCGCACCGCTCCGAAGGCTCCGCTCCACGACCACCTCCCCACCGCGCCCCCGAGCACGCGGTCAACGGGGCGCAGTGTGCTTCAACGCCGGCGGAAACGCGAGCCACGGGAGGGTTGGGGTGGTGTCGGCGGTGTTGGTGGTGTCGCCGGTGGGTGGGTCAGGGGGTGCTCCTACGGTCGCCGGGTCACCGCCACCCAGCGCAGACAACCCGCCGCTGCCCCCATGGCCTGCGCACACGCGAGCTGCGGCTCCCCGGAGCCCACCCCGACCCACCCACCGGCGAGGCATCACAACGAGGACTATCGGACGCGCAGACCTCGCCCCACCGAACGGACGGCTCCATCGACATTGAGCAATGATGCAGCCGGCGGGTGGGTCGGGGGTGGCTCCGAGGAGCGCCAGCTCGCGTGTGCGCCGGTCAGAGAGGCAGCGGCAAGCCGTATGCGCTGGGGGGCAGAGACCGCGCGACCGTAGGAGCCAGCCCCGACCCGCCCGCCGGCTGCCACCAATTCCCGCCTTGACGCTGGCACCGGCCATCCCGCATATTGATCCGTCAATCCAGATATGAGGATTATCTGCGCCGGACCGCCCATGAACCTCGCCCACTACGTCGACACCCTGAGCCTTCTCGGCGACGAGAACCGGCTCCGACTCTGCGCGCTGCTCAGCGAGCGGGAGCTCTGCGTGACGGACCTGGTGCGGGTCACCGGCATCTCGCAACCACGAGTGTCGACGCATCTCGGGCGTCTCCGCGAAGCCGGGTTCGTGCGGGATCGGCGGAAGGGGCCGCAGTCGTTCTACACACTCGACCTCGACAGCCTGCCCGTCTCGGCCAAAGCGCTCCTCGCTGAGGCCGCGCACTCCGAAGACCCGACCCTCGACGGCGACCGGGCGCGGCTCCAGGAGCTCGAGGCCGAGCGCCGGAACGGGCTCGCGGAGTACGTGCCGGACGAGCTCGAACGCTTCTATTCGCCGGGACGCAGCTGGCAGTCGCTCGCGGTCGGCATCGCGGCGATGCTGCGGCTCGGCGACGTGCTCGACGTCGGCTCAGGCGACGGCGCGGCGGCGAGCGCGATCGTGCCCTACTGCCGCTCGCTCACGGGCATCGACACGAGCGAGCGCATGGTCGACGAAACGCGCGAACGGCTCGCGAGCTTCCCGCACGCGACGGCGCGCGTCGCCGACATCCACGACCTGCCGTTCGCGTCGGCGTCGTTCGACACCATCCTGCTGTTCCATACGCTGACCTACGCGGCGCGACCGCCGCGCGCGCTCGCCGAGTGTGCGCGCGTGCTGCGACCCGGCGGCCGTCTCGTCCTGCTCTGCCTCGACCGCCATCGCCATCAAGACGTGACGGCGAAGTACGGCGAGCGCCACCCCGGATTCTCACCCCGCACCGTGCGACGCCTGCTCGGCGACGCCGGGCTCGCCGTCGTGAAAGCCGACGTCGCGTCGCGCGAGAGCAAGAAGCCCCACCTGCAAGTCGTGCTGGCCATCGCCGAGAAGGCGAAAACGAGGAAAGACTGATCATGGCATCACGTTCCGAAGCCGCGCATTCGCTCCGCGCGATCCTCCAGAAGCGCATCGTCGTCATCGACGGCGCCATGGGCACGACCATCCGCACCTACGACATGAAGGAAGCGGACATCCGCGGCACACGCTTCGCCGACGCAAAGAAAGATCTGCTGAACAACGGCGACCTCTTCTCACTCACGCAGCCGGCGATGATCTGCGATATCCACCGGCGCTTCCTCGAAGCCGGCGCGGACATCGTCGAGACCAATACCTTCGGCGCCACCAGCATCTCGCAGAGCGAGTTCTTCGTCGACGACCCCCGCGAGCACGGCGGCCGGAAAGACCCGGCCTTCTACCAGAAGATCATCGAGGACCAGTTCCTCGGCGACCTCGCGTGGGAGATCAACGAGACCTCCGCGCGGCAGTGCCGCGAGTGGGCCGACCGCGTCGCGCAGAAGGACGGCCGGCCGCGCTTCGTCGCGGGCGCGATCGGACCGTTGACGGTGTCGCTGTCGAACTCGCCGGACGCCGATGATGCCGGCTTCCGCGTCGTCACGTTCGATCAGGTGCGCACGGCCTACATGCAGCAGATCCGCGCGCTCATCGCGGGCGGCTCGGACGTGCTCCTGGTCGAGACGATCTTCGACTCGTTGAACGCCAAGGCCGCCCTGGTCGCGATCCGCGACGTCTTCGACCACGATGGCACCGAGCTGCCGGTGATGATCTCGGCGGCCGTCGGTCGCGGCGGCGAGACGATGATCTCGGCCCAGACCACCGAAGCGTTCTGGAACGCCGTGCAGCATGTGCACCCGCTCTCGGTCGGGCTCAACTGCTCGCTCGGTCCGGATCTGATGTACCCATTTCTCTCCGAGCTCTCCGAGAAGTCGACGGCGGCCATCTCGGCGTATCCCAACGCGGGCCTCCCCAACCCGCTGGCGGCGACCGGGTTCGACCTCGAGCCGGAAGACATGGGACGCTTCCTCGGCGATTTCGCCAAGGGCGGTCTGCTGAACATCGCGGGTGGTTGCTGCGGCAACACGCCGGAGCACATCGCCGCGATCGCGCGCGCCGTCGCGAACGTACCGCCGCGTCCTCTGCCGGCCCCCGAAGCACCAGACACTCAGCGGCCAGCCGAGGTGGTCGGAGGCGGGAGCCCGCAGGAGCGCGAGCTCCGTCGCGAGATTGACCTCCGTCGCCAAATGGAAAGGCCGCTCCGGCTCTCCGGCTCGCAACCGTTCACGCAGCAGCCGGGCGTCTACATGATGATCGGCGAGCGCACGAACGTCGCCGGCTCGCCCAAGTTCGCGAAGCTCGTGAAGGAGGGCAACTTCGAGGAAGCGGTGAACGTCGCGCGCCAGCAGGTCGAGAACGGCGCCAACGTCATCGACGTCTGCATGGACGAGGGCATGATCGACGGCGTCGCGGCGATGACGCGATTCCTCCAGCTCCTCGGCAGCGAGCCCGAAGTCGCCAAGGTTCCGACCATGGTCGACTCCTCCAAGTTCGAGGTCATCGAGGCGGGGCTCAAGTGCCTGCAGGGCAAGGGCATCGCCAACTCGATCTCGATGAAGGAGGGCGAGGCCAAGTTCAAGGAGAACGCGCGGACGGTGCTGAAGTACGGCGCCGCCGTCGTCGTCATGGCCTTCGACGAGCAGGGCCAAGCCGCGACGTACGAGGACAAGATCCGGATCTGCGAGCGCGCCTATCGCATCCTGGTGGACGAGGTCGGCTTCGACCCGGAAGACATCATCTTCGATCCCAACATCCTGACTGTCGCCACCGGCATGTCGGAGCACGACAACTACGCCGTCGACTTCATCGAGGCGACGCGCTGGATCAAGGCGAACCTGCCCCACGCCAAGGTGAGCGGCGGCGTGTCGAACATCTCGTTCAGCTTCCGCGGCAACAACAAGGTCCGCGAAGCGATGCACTCCGCGTTCCTCTACCACGCCATCCAGGCCGGCATGGACATGGGCATCGTGAACGCCGGCATGCTCGAGGTGTACGAGGAGATCGCGCCGGAGCTGAAAGAGCTCGTGCTCGACGTCCTCTTGAACCGCCGCCCCGACTCGACCGAGCGCCTCGTCGATTACGGCGAGAAGCTGAAGGCGCAGGACGCCGGCCCGTCCACCGCCACGGCGAAGAAGGAAGAGGAGTGGCGCAAGGGGACGGTCGAAGAGCGGCTCTCGCACGCGCTCGTCAAAGGCATCGACGCCTACATCGACGGCGACACCGAGGAAGCCCGCGCGAAGCTGGGTCGCCCGCTCGCCGTCATCGAAGGGCCGCTCATGGACGGCATGGGCGTGGTCGGCGACCTGTTCGGCGCCGGCAAGATGTTTCTGCCGCAGGTCGTGAAGTCGGCGCGCGTGATGAAGAAGGCCGTCGCGTATCTCACGCCGTTCATGGAAGCCGAGAAAGCCGAGATGGCCGCGGCCGGCCAGGTGGTGAAGACGCAGGGCAAGATCGTGCTCGCCACCGTGAAGGGCGACGTCCACGACATCGGCAAGAACATCGTCGGCGTCGTGTTGGCCTGCAACAACTACGAGGTCTTCGACATGGGCGTCATGGTGCCCTGCGAGAAGATCCTCGAGCGCGCGAAGGCGGAGAAGGCCGATCTGATCGGGCTCTCGGGCCTGATCACGCCGTCCCTCGACGAGATGGCGCACGTCGCGCGCGAGATGGAGCGCCAAGGCTTCACGCTCCCGCTCCTGATCGGCGGCGCGACGACCAGCAAGATGCACACCGCGGTGAAGATCGCGCCGCACTACAGCGCGCCCGTCGTGCACGTGCTCGACGCGAGCCGTGCCGTCCCCGTCACGACCAATCTCTTGAGCGACGAGGGCCGCGACGCGTTCGTGACCCAGCACCACGCCGAGTACGAGAAGATCCGCCAGGCGTACGGGGCGCCGAATTTCAAGCTGCTGACGCTCGAGCAGGCGCGCGCACGCCGCACGCCCATCGAGTGGAAGGCGGACGACATCGCACAGCCGACGTTCACCGGCGTCCGCGTGCTCGACGATTTTCCGCTCGCAACGCTGCGCGAGTTCATCGACTGGACCCCGTTCTTCCGCACGTGGCAGCTGAAGGGCACCTACCCGCGCATCCTCGACGACGAGAAGTACGGCGAAGAGGCGCGGAAGGTTCTCGCCGACGCCCACACCCTGCTCGACCGCATCATCCGAGAGAAGCTGCTGACGGCGCGCGGGGTCTATGGCCTCTTCCCCGCGAACGCGATCGGCGACGACGTCGAGGTCTACACCGACGAGCACCGCACCACCGCGCTCGCGCGCTTCCACTTCCTCCGCCAGCAACGCGAGCGCTCGGACGCCGAGCCCTACCGGTCCCTCTCAGACTTCGTCGCTCCGCGCGAGACGCACCTGCCCGACCATCTCGGCGGCTTCGCGGTGACGAGCGGTATCGGCCTGAAGGACCTCTGCGACCGCTTCCGCGCCGACCACGACGACTACGGCGCGATCATGGCCGAGGCGATCGCCGATCGCTTGGCCGAGGCCTTCGCGGAATGCCTGCACAAGCGCGTCCGCGAGGAGTGGGGCTTCGGCCGCGACGAAGGCCTCAGCAACGACGACATGATCCATGAAAAGTACCGCGGCATCCGTCCCGCCGCCGGCTACCCGGCCTGCCCCGACCACACCGAGAAGGGCCAGCTCTGGCAGATTCTCGACGTCGAGAAGAACACCGGCATGCTGATCACGGAGTCGTTCGCGATGTGGCCCGGCTCGAGCGTGAGCGGCCTCTACTTCGCGCACCCGCAATCGAAGTACTTCACGCTCGGCAAGATCGACCGCGATCAGGTCGAGGACTACCACGCGCGGAAGGGCATGACGGTCGCGGAGGTCGAGCGCTGGCTCGGCCCGAACCTGAACTACGATCCGGCGCCGAGGGTGCCGGCGGAATCGGCTGCCTGAGCGGTCCTGGGGTGATCGAAGCTCATCGACCCTCGGATGAGATTCCGAAGCGGCGACGTAGGGCTGACCCCACCGCAAAGCCGGTAATGTTTCCTACCGACTTTCTTCAACGGGCTGTTAGGCCGAGGGCAGTCGCGAGTGCACGATCGAGCTCTCCGACCTTCGCAGGTGTCAGCGTTCCGATGAAGCCCGTGAGGCTTCGCTTGAACATCAAGGTGAGGAAATCGCAACGAGCGGCACTCGACTTGGGCAGGCCCTCGTCGGGACCGAGGACGATCTCCGTCGTCAGTCCGAGCACCTCACTGTAGATCGGTGCGCAGACCACCGTGGAGACATCGTCGTGCTCGGCAATGAAAGGTCTGGATACGACAACGTAGAACCCCGGCTTCCCGCCGCGCTCGGCGACGCGATCCTTGGTGCGGTAGATCTCGCCGCGCGTCATGGTCGCGCTTGTCGAGCGACCAGCGCCTTCGCTTCCTGCGCGAGACGCTTCGCATGTCGGCGGATGACGTCGTGCTCGCGGGCCTCGCTCTGGCGCCGCAGCTCACGCTCCGCGAACGCGCGCACCGCGAGCCGCACCAAGGCCGAGCGACTGCGAGGTCGGGGGGCTGCGCTCGCCAACTCATCCAAGAGCTTCAGCGTAGGCTCGTCGATGGTGACGGCGATGTTTTTCATATGAGAAGTTCTAACATTGGAAATACTATTCTCACAAGTAATGTTTGCGTGACTGATCGCGCGCTTCGGTCGCGGTACGGGCACCTACGGGTACGGGATCGATGCGATCGAAGAAGGTCTGCCAGATCGTCATGACCGGCCGTTGGCGAAATGCACGTCACCGTCACGCTGCGTGCAGTATCGTGCGGCACCGACCTCGACATCGTGCAGGAGGGCGTGCCCGCCGTGATTCCGGCCGAGGGCTGCTACCTCGGATGGCAGGAATCGCTGGCGTAGCTCGTCGAGCCGCAGATTCCGGACGGCGCGTAGTCGGCGGGGGCGATGTAGTCGCAATTGGGGCGGTGTCGCCGGCCGGTGTCAGAGACCGCGCGACCGGAGGAGCCAGCCCCGACCCGCCCGCCGGCTGCCACCAACGATCGTTGCAGGCTCCGCGAGCCGGAGTTATGGCGTGCAGGGTAGGCCCAGGCGGGGTCAGTGGAGGCGAAGATGGGTGGTGGGAAGAAGCGCACGGACGGGCGGTGGCTGCGTCCGGGAGTGGTCGCCAGGTTCGGGATGCTGGCCGTCCTCGCCACGTACGGCATGCAGGCGTACGCAGCCGACGAGCCGACGGGACGCATCGAGCGCAGCGATGCTGGCCGCATCGATCGCATCGAGCTCAAGACCGAAGCGGCGGCGACCAAAGTCATCGTCATGTTGTCGCGGCCGCTGCCGTTCAACGCCCACGTCCTCGAGGGCGAGGCGGCTCGCAAGAGCGCACGGCGACTGCTGCTCGACTTCGAGAACACGACCCTCGCCCCCGAGGCGGCGAAGCCGATCGAAGTCGACGACGGTCTCGTCCGCGGGATCCGCAGCGGCACTCCCGCGGCGGGCAAGGCGCGCATCGTGCTCGACCTCTCGAATGGCACGACGCATGCGATCGACGCCTACGAAGATCCGCCGCACGTCACGGTGACGATCACCGAGGCGGTCCCGACCGCATCGATGCGCTGAGCGTCACGCGTAGCGCACCGTCGCTTCAGGGCGCCGTCACCGTCGACGGGATGCAGAGCTCGAGCTCTTTGACGGTGTCGAGCGTGCCGGCGCCGAGCTGGCTGGCGATGTGGAGGCCGAGACGTTTCTGGTGCTTCGCGGGTGCCGGATTGATCTTGGTGCCGTTGGCTTTCGGGTCGAGGGGCCCACAGCCGTCCTGGGCGATCGTCTTCTTGGCCAGCACGGCGCGATAGCAGGCGAGCTGCACGCCCGCGTGACGAAGGGCGGCGGGCGTGAACGGAACGGCCGCGCCGGTTTTCAGGATCACCGGGGCTCCCGACTCCGCGACCGGGTAGCAGAGTCGCGTCAGCTTCTTCAGGTCGTAGCGCCGCGACTGGAATTGGTCGGCGGCGTCGACCTGCACACCCACCGGGAATCCGGGGAGCGGTGTGCCGTCGCTGCGCTTCTTCTGGAGCTTCGTCGCGTAGCACCGGAAGTCGGCCACCTCGTGGGTGTCGGCGGTTGGCGGCGGCGGCACTTCGCCATTCAGATCGAGCAGTGCGGGCGCGAGCAGGCCCGCGGGTTTCGTGACGGTGACGACCAGATCGCCGCAGGGATTCTGAACCCGCACGTCGGCGACCGGTCGGAACTTGGGGCCACCCTTCCGGGCTTTGACGATGTAGTCGGCGAGGTGCGTCGTCGGGTCGCCGACGCCGGCCGCGTTGGTGTCGGCCGGAAGTCCGAGCGCCACCAGCTTCAGCACGTCGACGTCGGCCGTGGTGAGCGCATCGGCGAGCGTCACCGGTCCGAGCGCCGCGAATTTCGCCGCGCCGGCCGCCGGCTTCACTTTGTAGAAGAGGAAGTGATCGAGATCCCCCGCCGGTTCGGGCGGTCCCGTCGGGCCGAGGAGGCGCGCGAGAGCGAGCCGCGCCACGCCGTTCACGACCTCGAAGCTGCCGCCGATCACGACGGCGCCGTCGGGCTGCAGCACCATCGCATTCACCGCCCCGATGATCGGCTCGATGCCGGCATTCGTGATCGGGAACGACGGATCGAGCTGGCCGTCGGTGTCGAGACGGAACACGCGGATGGGCGACAACTGGGATCCGCTGTCGCCGGTGCCGCGAATGCCGACCATCAGCTTGCCGTCCGGTTGCAGCGCCAACGCCCCGACGGTCCGATTGTTCGGATTGACGGGCGTGAACGAGGCGTCGAGGCTGCCGTTCGGGTTCAGCCGCGCGATCAGCGCCGGCTGCGGGACACCGTCGTAGCTGTTGCCGAACCCGCCGATGACGATCTTTCCGTCGGCTTGCAGTACGAGCGCGCCCGCGCCGAACGTCCCGTTCGGGCCCGTGCCGGGATCGAACGTCGGGTCGAAGGTGCCGTCGGCCGCGAGCCGTGCGATCCGCGCCGACCTGCCGTCGGGTAAGAAGAACTGACCGGTGATGATCATGCGGCCATCGGGTTGCAACGTGAGCGAGTCGGCGCCGCCGTTCGGGAAGAAGTGGGGCGTGAACGTGGCGTCGCGGCTGCCGTTCGGCAGGAGGCGCACGAGCTCGGTGGCATTGGAGAACGGAATGCCCATCGAAGCGAAGATCTTGCCGTCGGCTTGCAGCGCCAGCATGAGACCGACGGCGTTGAACGTCGGGTCGAGCGTGCCGTCGGCATTCAAACGCGGGGAATGGATCTCGTTCACCGCTCCGACGAGCGTGAAGGTCCCGTTGAGAATGATCTTGCCGTCCGCTTGCAGCAGGATGCGGTCCAGGGCCGCCTGAGCAGTGAACGGCGAGGTGAAGGTTGGGTCGGTCGTGCCGTCCGCGTTGAGGCGCCCGATGCCGCCGCGCTGCGTTTCGTTGAGCTTCATGACCGCGCCATCGGGATAGAAGCCCACGAGCAACTTCCCGTCCGGTTGCCGCGCCAGCGCATAGACTCGGGCGTTCTGCCCCGATCCGTTCGAGGCGAAACTCGGATCACGGCTACCGTCGGGCGCGAGCTGCAGAATGCCCTCGACCGTCTCGCCGTCGAAGACGTTGAAATCGCCGCCGAGGACGACCGTTCCGTCACCGTGCAGCGCGACCGCATTCACAGTGCTGCGACGGGTGATGCCGCTCATGCCCGTCCCGGTATCGAAGGAGAGGTCGAGCGTCCCGTCGGTGTTCAGCCGCGCGATGCTGTGGCGGAACGCCGGTGTCGTGCTCTGCATCCGGCCCGCGACGACGACCTTGCCGTCGGGCTGCAGCGCGAGGCTGTACCCCGCGGTGTTGGAGCCGAAACTGTTGACGCCGAACGCGGTCGAGAAGCCGACGTCGCGGCTGCCGTTGGCGTGGAGCCGCGCAACTACGAGGCGTGCATCGCTCGGAAAATCGTACATCGCACCGGCGACGACGAGCTTGCCGTCGGGCTGCACGCGGATCGCGAGGATGTTGGTGCCGAAGGCGAACCCGCTGATCGAGCCAGCTGGCTGCGTAAGGTTGAAGGTGGTGTCGACACTGCCGTTGGCTTCGAAGCGTGCGACGTGGCTGACCGCGGTCGCTCCGATCGCGTCGAAGAGCCCGGCGATGACGATCTTGCCGTTGGACTGCAGGGCGACGGCGGACACGCCGCCGCGGCTGGCGCCGTTGAACGTCGGCCCGTCCCAGAAGCTGCCGGGCGGCGAGAGGAACGCCGGATCGAGGCTGCCGTCGGCATTTAGCCGGGCCACGCCGCTGCGCTTGCCGTTGGCGCCGTACCTGATGTCGACGACGACAATGATCTTGCCGTCCGGCTGCACCGCGATGCCGTTCACGCGCGGCTCCGTCTCCGGGACGTCGAAGGCCGTCGCGTCGAACGACGCATCCCGCGCGCCGTCCGCGTCGAGCCGCAGGATCACCTTGCTGACCGCCGACACGCCGGCTTTCAGGCTGCGAATCGCCTGCACCCCGACCAGGATCTTGCCGTCCGGCTGCAGCGCCAACGCATAGACCGCCAGGCTGCGGCGAGTGTCGGCACCCGGCGGAAGGTGGCTCGGATGAAAGACGTCGGTGAGCGCGAGGCCGGGATCGAAGCTCGGGTCGCAGCTGCCGTTCGCGTGGAGGCGAGCGATGTTCCTGCGCGCGCACCCGCCGTACGACTCGAAATCGCCCGCGACGATCACCTTGCCGTCGGGCTGCGTCACGATCGCGTTGACCGGCTCCCCGCCCCCGCTCGTTGCCGTCGCTTCGAAGGTGAGGTCGACGTCGCCGACCTGCTGCGTGGGGGTCGCGGTGGGCACCGGTGTCGGGGTCGACGCGACGGTCACCGTCGCGACTGGCGTCGGCAGCGCGGTCGCGGTCCGCGTAGCGGTCGCGCCGGGTGCCGGCGTCGTGGTGGGGGTCGCGGTGGGCGTGCGCGTCGTGGTCGGTGTCCGGGTCGGCGTCGGGGTCGCCGTGACCACGGGCGTCGCGGTGGCGACCGTCCCGTCGATGACCACCACGCGGTGCAGGAGCGGGACGAGGTTCACGAAACCGTTGCTATCGGTGACCGTCAGGCTGGCGAAATACTCGCCCGGCGCTTGGTAGACGTGTGTGACGCTCGCCCCCGAGCCGCTCGCGCCGTCCCCGAAGCTCCACGTCCACGCGACGACCGTGCCGTTGGTCGCCGTCGAGGCGCTGCCATCGAACGTGACCGACAGCGGCGACCCGCCGACGTGCGGCGCGACCGTGGCCTCGTCGAGCGGCGCCTTCGACTCTTCCTCGAGGAGCGCGGGCGGAAGGTCGGCGATCAGCTCCTCGAAGGAGGGCTCGTCGGGGAGCGCGGTCGTGACGACTGCCGCGCTGGCTCGCAGCTGGCTCCCACTGTTCGGCACCGTGCCGATCGGACCGCCGCCGTCGTACACGAGGCCGGTCGGGGGTTTGTTCCAATCCTCGTACCCGTGCAGCAGCGCCGGTTCGGCGAAGCCGGCTTCTTGGAGTTGCTCGTCGTCGCCCGCCTTGGTGGTGTCGCAGATGCGGTTCGGCCCGGACGTGATGAAGGGGCCCGTGACGACGTCGTCCCCTTGCGGAGTGGAATCCAGGTCGAGATCGGGGCCCGCGCTCACACATCGCCCGTCGCTGTTGAGGTCGGCCTGCATCTTGGGGATGGTCTTCAGGCCGTTGCAGTCCCAGTCGAGCGCGTCGGTCGGGTAGAAGAGCCGGTAGTACGTCTCGAGGTTGTCGACGCATTTGTTGTCGGGGCCGAAGGGCCGCGTGAGCGGGTTCCAGATCGTCGCGTGCCCGTCCGGGTCGGCAATCCCCGTGAACTCGTCGAGATCGAGCTCGTTCAACGTGGGGAGCTTCCGTCGCGAATAGTCGAGCGCGCGTTGCCGGCTGTCGGGCCGCAGCGTCCCGATCACCTGGAACCGGTAGTTCATGATGCTGAGGTAGTTGGGCTTGCGATTGACCTCGTCGTCGCCGCCGTGATGCAGGCCGAGATTGTGACCGAGCTCGTGCATGAACGACCCGGCTTCGGCGATCGGGGTGGCGAGGTTGCTGTGCGCGATCAGAAAGTCGGCGGCGGGAAATCCCAGCGAGACGCCACCGGCCTTAGCGATGGAAATCTTGTCGCAGTAGAGGACGTAGTGAAAAACCGGGCGACGGTGCGCGGGAGTGAAATGCGCTGCCTGCAGCGGGGCGAGCGCCGCCGCGAGCGTGGGGATGGTCGAGGGGTCCGCCGTGTCGACCATGCTCGAATACGGCACCGCGCCGGCGCGAGAGAGCGCGCCCCACGGCTGACTCCCGCCCGTGACGTATTTCATGATGCTCGTCGGGCCGAGATCGAGGTGGAGCTCGATGCCCGTCCGCCCGTCGGGATTGCTCACCGGAGCGGCGGCAAAGGAATCGATCACCGTGCGGAGCGCCCGGGGATCAGGCTCGAAGTGGCGTCCCGCCGAGGGCGCCATCCAATCGACGTGGACGAAGATGTCCTTGTGCAACGGATTGGCGCCCATCGCCGGGAGGTCGATGAACGCCCCGTCGATCGTGACGCCGTTGGTCTCCCATTCATTGGGCAGGCCATCGCCGTCGGTATCGGGTCGCACGAAGACGTACGCCGCGCCTTGGTTGACAGTGGCGCCGCGGTCCGCGCCGTGCGCGCTGACGATCGCCGTCTCCCCGCTGATCGCGACGCCCGTCTCCCCGAACGTGTTGGCCGCGTCGCCGTCGTTCACGGTCAACGTCTCCTGCAGGGCCCAGCCCACACCGCTCCGCGTGTAGATCGACGTGCCGACGACGGCGGTCTCGCCGCTGATCGCCACCCTGCCGAGATGGCTGCCGGCGTTCGGCGCGGAGACCTTCTGCTGCTCCGCCCAGACCTCGTTGGTGCGTACGAAGAAATGGGCACCGCGGGTCCCGGCATTTAGTTGGTTCAGAAACTGCACCACCGCCGTGTCGCCGCTGATCGCGACCGAGCGGCCGAAGAAATCCTGCGCGACGCCACCGCTCCCCGTGAGCTTCAGCCCCTGCTGCACCCAAGCCGCGCCGTTCCGAACGAACGCATAGGCGGCGCCCTGCGGCGGTTTCCCCGGGGCACCGACGATCGCCGTGTCGCCGCTGACACCCACGGAAAACCCGAAGAGGTCGCCCGCCGCCTGGTCCGTTGCGGCAAGCGGAGACGGCGCCGACCAGCTCGTGCCGGTGCGCGTGTACGCAAACGCGACGCCCTGCGTCCGGTTGGCGCCGAGCGCATACGATCCGACGATCGCCGTGTCACCGCTGATCGCGACCGCGTAGCCGAAGCGGTCGCGGGGTGCGGCGTTGGCAGCGGCGAGGGACGTTTCCAGGAACCAGTCGTCGGTCGCGGCATCGTAGCGGTACACGTACGCCTTGCCCGTTTCATCGCCCCCAAAGGGTGCCCCGACGATGGCGGTGTCACCGCTGATCGCGACGGAATATCCGAAGCGCGCAAAGGCGAGACCGTCCGCGGGGTTCAATTTCGCCTCTTCGGTCCAGGTCGTGCCCTTGCGAACGAAGACGTAGGCGGAGCCGCGATGCGTCCCGGGCTCGAGCGCATAGTCCTCGACCGCGCCCACGATCGCGCGGTTGCCGCTGATCGCGACCGACCAGCCGAAATAGTCGAACGCCGCCGGACCGGTCACGGCCGTCAACGTCGTCTGCGGCTGCCAGGGCGTCGCCGCGACGGAGAGCGCCGGGGTCGCGGCCATCCCGAGCAGGGCGAGCGCGAAGACCGGGACGAGGCGACCGCTCATTCCGCGACGCTCCGGAAGCACGCGAGGATGTTCCATCATGGCGTTCATGATGGTGGAACTAACCGGCTGCGTTCCGGAGAACGTCCACCGAACGGTGGATATCGGCGCCGAGTCGTCGATCCTGCTCCGGCTACCCGCCGCGGCGGGCGACTTTCGCCGCCAGATCGGCCCGGGTGCGGACCTCGAGCTTCGCGAATACGTGCAGCAGGTGGGTCTTGACGGTCGAGACGCTGACGAAGAGCGCGGCCGCGATCTCCCGATTGGGCAGACCCTGTGCGATCAGCTCGGCGACCCGGCTCTCGCTCGGCGTGAGGCTTTCCCACCCGGTTGGGGGCCGGCCGCGCTCGCCCCGGCCGCGCCGCGCGTAGTCGACGGCGTCGCCGAGTGACAGCCGGGCGCCGGCTTCCAGATCCGTGGCCGCGAGTCGGGCGCGGAGCGCGTCGACCTCGCCGTCGCGCTCGAACTGTCGGAGCCGAAAGCCCTTGGCGCGACGAAACTCGTCGGCGGCGCCGAGCAGACGCGCGGCCTCGGGCTCACGCCCGGTTTCCGCGGCGAGGAGCGCCAGGGCTTCGAGTCCTTCTACGAGCGGGAGGTTCAGCTCGAACGCGCGTGCCAGGGCGATTGCCGCGTGGGCGCGCTGTTCCGCTGCCACGCGATTGCCGGCCCGCCGCAGCATGGCGGCGCGCAGCAACAGCACCTGCGTCTGCACATAGTGCAGCTCGGTCAGGACGGCCTCCGCTTCGAGCCGTTCCAGGAGCGCGACCGCCGCCGCGTCGTCGCCCCGGACCCAGTGATTCTCCGCCAAGGCAAACCGGAGGGTCGGCTCGGCGATCAGGAGCACGCCCTGCTCGAGCGCAGCCTCGAGCTCGTGCGCCGCGCCGCGCAGGTCGCCGTTCACGCGCAGCAGCATAGCGCGCATCCATGCCCCGTCGCCGTCGAGTGCGGACGGCGGCCGCAAGCGTTCGCCGATGCCGATCGCCCGCGTGATCAGCGCGGCATCCCCCAGATAGAACCCGACGAGCGCCGCCGCCGTCACGGACATGGCGTCCCACTGGCCATCCCCTGGTGCGAGCAGGGGTCGCGCCTGCGCAAGGTCGCCGACGAAGAGCGCCATCATCCCGGTGTTCACCCGGTGCTGATGCCGGAGGCGCGCGTCGGGCGGCAGATGCCGGTCGAGCCACGCCAGGAGCGGCCGCATCCGCGCGCAGTCGCCGATCGCCATGAGGATGATCACGACGTGGGTGGCCGCTTCGACCTCGAGCGCCAACGATCCACTGCGACGGCCGTCCGCGAGCGCGCGCTGAAAACCGGCGAGCCCCGCGGGAAGGCCACAATAGGCCGACCCGAACGACGCGCCGAGCTCGACGAAGCCGCGCACCGTCGGGTCGATGTCCGCACCGGGCGCATCGAGCGCCGCACGCGCGTCGGCGACCCAGCCGAACTCGGCAGCGAGCGCGAGATCGACCGCGAACGGCGCGAGCGCCGCCAGCCACGCGTCCGATCGCGGTGGCAACACGGCTGCGAGCTCCGCCCACGCGGCCCGCACGTCGGCGCTGGCGTAGCGCGCGCGCCAGCGCGCGGCGAGCGCGAAGAGCAACCCGGTCGGCACGGGTGCGCCGTTCGTGAGCGCCGCGCCGAACGCCATCACGAGATCCGGCGCTTCCTGCGCGATCTCCGCATCGACGGCGGCCGTCGCCACCTCGCGATCGAGGCGCCAGCGCGCGGCACGATGACAGAACCATTCCAGATGTCGGGCGCGCAACGACGCGAGCTCGCCCGCCGCCTCCGCGCGCTCGAGCGCATACTGGCGCAGCGTTTCGAGGAGCCGGTAGCGCTCGCCGACCAGCTGCACGAGACTCTTCTCGACCAGGTTCGCGAGGAGATCGAGAATCGCCAGGCGATCGAGCCCGGCGCCGTCGGCGACCGCCTCGGCCGCATCGAGCGAGAACGGCGCGGCGAAGACCCCGAGGCGGCGGAAGAGCACCTGCTCGTCCGCCGCGAGGAGCTCGTGACTCCATTCGACCGAGCCGCGCAGCGTGCGCTGCCGGGAGAGCGCGGCGCGCCGGCGCCCCGTCAGCACCCGAAACCGATCATCCAAGCCGTCCGCCAGCTGACGGAGCGAGAGCGATCGCAATCGTGCCGCCGCGAGCTCGAGCGCGAGCGGGATGCCATCCAAGCGCCGACACACACCGGCCACGATGCGGTGCGCGGCGGCATCGAGGACGAGGTCGGGTCGCGCCTCGCGCGCCCGCGCGACGAACAGCCGGACGGCGTCGTTGCTCGCGATCACCGCGCGATCGGTCGCGGCTTCCTCGGGCATCGACAGCGAGGGGATGCGCCAGGTGACCTCGCCCGCGACGTGCAGGGGCTCGCGCGACGTGGCGAGCACCGTCACGCTCGACGCGGCCGCCTGCAACTGATCCGCGAACGCCGCACAGGCCGGCAATACGTGCTCGCAGTTGTCGAGCACGAGCAGCAGCTCCGCGCGCGTGAGGTGATGATCGATCAAGGTCTGCAGCTCGAGCCCGGGGACTTGCACCACGCCGCAGCCGGCGGCGATCGCGCCGATGACGGGCGCGCCCGCAGCCAGGCGGGCGAGGTCGATCCAGACGACTCCCTCGCGCCACCGTCCGGCGACGTCGGTGACGACCGCCTGCGCGAGCCGTGTCTTGCCGGAGCCACCGACACCGACGACCGTCAGGAAGCGCGTGCGCGCGAGCAGCGCGCCGAGGTCGCGGCGCTCGCGCTCGCGTCCGATCAGCGGGGTCGGCCATTGCGGCACCCCGGACATCGCACCGCGCGGCGGGGTCGTCGCGGCCTCGGCGCTTTCCGCGAGACTCGCATGGCAGAGGGCGTACACCGGCTGGGCAGGCGCGACGCGCTCGGCACTCGCATCCAGCACCCGCAACCAAGCACCGGACGGCAAGCGCTCGCGCACGAGCCCCGCGGTCGCACCCGAGAGGAGCACGTGCTCACGCGGCGCCGCCGTCCGCAGTCGTTCAGCGTACGCGATCGGCGCCGCGCCGTAGCTCGCCGCGTCACCCGGCTCGACTTCCTCGGTGTGCAGCGTGATCCGCGGCGCGCTCGCGGCGGCATCGAGCGCCGCCGCCGCCGCATCGCTGGCGCGCACGAACGCCCCGACGATCGCCGCGCCATCGCCGCGCGCCGACAGCACGACGCCGCCGTGACGAGCGACGGCTTCTCGCACGACTTCGGCTGCCTCCGGTTCACCAGCGGGCAGCGCGTCGGGGTCCGTCAGCAAAAACGTCACGACCCCTGCAGGCAAAACGCTCCGGCCCATGAGACCGGAGTTGTTTCACGCCTCGCGACTCACGCCTACGGCGCATGCAGCGCCGCGGGCGCGCCGCGAGCGGACGCCGCTCGTCAGTTGTACGCGCTCTCGCCGTGCTCGCTGATGTCGAGACCCGCATGCTCCTGCTCGGCCTCGACGCGGAGGCCGATCGTGGCGTCGATCAGCTTGAGCAGCACGAATGTGACGCCGCCCGCGAGGAGCGCCGTGAAGAGGATGGCTTGCAGCTGATTGCGGAATTGCGCGGCCCCACCCGCGAGCGAAACCACTTGGTCGCCCACCCTGAAGGTCGTCGCGATCGCCGGGTTGACCTCGGGGCTGGCGAGCCAACCGACCAGGCACATGCCGACCACGCTCCCGACACAGTGCACGCCGAAGACGTCGAGCGAGTCGTCGTAACGAAACATCACCTTCAGACGGGTCACCGCGAGGTAGCAGGCAATGCCGCCGCAGAGACCGATCAGCACGGCGCTCCCGACGCTCACGAACCCGGAGGCCGGTGTGATCGTGGCAAGCCCGGCGACCATACCCGACGCGGTGCCGAGCACGCTCGGCTTCCGCTTGTCGAGCCACTCCATGACCGTCCAGCTGAGCCCCCCCGCAGCCCCGGCGAAGTGCGTCGCGGCGAAGGCCGCAGTCGCGAGGCTGCCGCCATTCAACGCGCTGCCCGCGTTGAAGCCGAACCAGCCGACCCAGAGGAGTCCCGCGCCGATCAACGACAGCACCACGTTGTGCGGCGGCATCGGCTCGTGGGGAAAGCCGCGGCGCTTGCCGAGCACGAGCGCGCAGACGAGCGCCGACACGCCGGAGCTGATGTGGACGACGGTGCCGCCGGCGAAGTCGAGGACCGGCAGGTGCCCGCCGAGCGCCCAGTTGAAGTACCCGCCCTTGCCCCACACCATGTGGGCGAGCGGGCAATAGACCAGCGGCAACCACAGCAGCATGAGCGCGACGAACGCGGCGAACTTCATCCGTTCCGCGAACGCGCCGGTGATGAGCGCGGGCGTGATCACCGCGAACATCATCTGGAAGAGCATGAACGTCTGGGCCGGGACGGTGGCCGCGTAGTCGGCGTTCGGCGCCGCGCCGACGCCCTGCAGGAACAGATGCTGGGTCAGGCTGCCGAAGACGGCGTTACCGTCGCCGAACGCCAGGCCGTACCCGAAGACGAACCAGGCGAGCGACATGAGCGACATGAGGAACATGCTCTGCATCATGGTCGCGAGGACGTTTTTGGTCCGGACGAGCCCTCCATAGAAGAGCGCGAGACCGGGACCGGTCATCATGAGGACGAGCGCGGAGCTCACGAGCAGCCAGACGTTGTCGGCGGTGTCGATCATCGGGGGGGACATGGGGCCGAGCTTCGACCAGAACGCTCGGCATAAGTAAAGACTATCGGCCCCATCCGTCGTTCTTCTGGCGACGGATGGGGCTACTCCCGCGCGGCAGCTTCGGTCAGGGCAACGCGACGCCGCCGAGATCGAGGAGCTCTCCGAGCCGCGGCGTCTCGCTCTCGAGCAGGTGATCCACGCTGCACGTGATCTGCTTTGCGAGACACGTCGTGACGTCGTCGACCGTTTGAAAATTCGCGACCCCGAGCTGCGCGCACGTTGCGGCGAGCGCCGAGGCGCCGAGCCCGTCGGCTCCGAGCAGATCGGCGGGGACCAACGGGGCCGCATTGCACGCCTTCGCGATGGTCGTGGCAAAGCTCTGCGCGAGCTTCGGCAGGGCGCCGAAGGCCTTGCCACACGCGCCGCCGGCCTTGGTGAGACACGGCGCGCCGGGCTTGGTCTGAACGCAGGTGAACAGGGCGCCGCCGCAGGCCTGCCCGGCCTTCGCGCGGCCGGCGAGCAGCTTGGCCGTCGCCTTCTGGATCGCCGCGTCGCACTTGCGGATGGCCTTCTGCTTGTCGGCGGCGAGCGCCAACCCGCCGCCGTTGGCGCCGCTCGGCACGCACGACAGGTCGGTCGCGGGATCGATGCCACCGAGCACGAGCAGCTCGAGCGCGCGCGGTACCGCAGCACCGAGCAGGCGCTCGGCGGCGCAGACGTGTTGCTGGCGCACGCACTCCGCGACCTCCGCGGGGGTGTCGACGCCGTCGAGGCCGCGCTGCTCGCACGCGGCGACCTCGCCGTCGAAGCCGACGCCGACGGCGGCGAAGAGATTCGCGGGCGCGAGGGCAGGCTCGCCGCAGGCCTTGACGATCGTCTCCGTCAGCTTCGCCTCGGCGGCGGCCAATCCCGTGCGCGCCTTCGTGCACGTCATCTGGGCCTTCAGGAGACAGGCCGGAGCTTTGGCCTTCAACTGCACGCAGTCGGCGACCGCCTTCTGACAGGCGCCGAGCTGCTTCAGACGATTGCTCGTGAGCTTAGCGCCCACCTTGCGAATCGTCTTGGCGCACTTGTCGACCGCTTTGGCGACCGCGGTGTCGGCGCCGCCCCCCGCACCGTTCGCGGGCGCCGCGCAGTCGGCATCGGCGCGGTCGATGTTCCCGTCGCCGTCGTCGTCGATGCAGTTCTCGCAGTCTTCCGGCGCCCCGATCGTGTTGCAGAACTCGTTCGTCACGATCGGCGCGTTGAAGTCGAAGACGATGCTCGCGTCGTTGCAGACCGTCGTGCCGAGGCCGAAGCCCGGCTTCAAGCTGACGGTGAACAGCATCTCACCCTCGCCTTCGGGCGACGTCACGTTCGGCGGCAGGAAGCCGTCTTCCGGGTCTTCAGGGAACTCGTGGGTCGCCGGGTCGAGCGTCGTGAACTTCCAGGTGATGAGGCCCGTCGTGGTGTCGAGGGCGGCATCAACGCCGACCAGGATGTTCACGCCGGGGCGCATGTCGACCTCGGTCGAGAAGGTCTCGAGACCCGGCGGCACGGAAACGAATTTGTCGGCGAACGAGATCGGCCCAAGGCTGAACGTGTCGAGGTCGTACTTCGCGACGTCCAGCTGGTCGGTGACCAGCACCTCGAACGCGTCGCCCGTCGCGGTCTTGATGTTCTCGAAGGTGACCGTGTAGCTGAGCGGCGTCACGCCATCGATGAAACCACCCGGTCCGCCCGGCCCGGCCTTTTCGTTCGGATCGTGCGAGCTTTGGAACGGCACCGGTCTGGGTGTGGGTCTGGGTCTGGGCTTGAGTGGAACGGGTTTCGGGGGGTCGCACGGCACCCCCAGGAGATTGAGGACAAACTTGATCGCCCCCACACACGGTACGACCGGCGGGATTTTCGGCGCATCATCGTCGTTGTTACAGCCGTGCCGGCAGGGATCGATCTCCTGTTCGCAGGAAAATCGGGCGGGGGCGTAGTTCAACCCCGCGCACGGGTCGGGGAGGGGCCCGACGAAACGGGCCTCGGCCGAGCCCCCGACGAGCTCCGCGACGATGCGCGCGAGCCAACCACGATCAGCGGACGTCGCCGACGCCGTTGCGCTTTCGCCTGCGATGAACTGGCCCGTGTCGATGATGAGCTGGGCCTGGCTGTAAATGGGGAGATCTCCGGTCTCGTTCCCGACGGCCGCGACCCGCCCCTCCGCGATGACCGCGGCGAGCTGCGTCCGGACGTAGGCTTCGATCGCCGCGTCGGCCGGGAACGTGGTCGTACCGTGCGCCGTGACCGCGTAGTCCTTCGCCTGCGACACATAGAAGGCGACGACCTCCGCCCTGAGATCCGGTTGGAAGTACGGGTCGCCCCAGTTCGTCGCGACGTTGATGGACGCCGGAGCCCCAACACCGAAGGGCGGACTCTTCACGCGGATTCTGAACGCACTGCTCGAGCCCGCCGGCACGATCGGCAGCAGGAAGTGAAACGAGTCGGCCTGCTCGGGGATCGCGGGAGACGGAGGGCGCCCGAGGTCGATCGCGATGGCGGACCAGTCCGTCGCGATCTGTCCGGGCTGCGCCGGCGGCGGGCTCACGACGAACGGGATGAACCACCGCAGCGCCTCCCCGAAGGCCACCCAGAGCGGGACGCCGTAGGCATCGACGGTGCCGCTGTTACCCACGAGCACGTAGATCGACTGGACACGGTCGCCTTGGAAACCCCTCGGGGTCAGGAACTCGACCCAGACGTCCGGTTCGCCACCCGCCACGACCGTGAATGCGTCGAGGAGGGTCGCGACCGAGGCATCCGGGTTCTTCACCTCCACACTCCAGGCCCCCGGCGCGACGTCGTGCAGATCGAGCGAGGTGGTGACCACCGTTCCGTGGACACGCGTCTCCCCACCGACCACGTCGGCGAAGCCCGCGCGCACGAGCCTCAGCACGGCACCGGTGACGAAGCCGTCGCCGAAGACGCGCAACTGCACCGTCCCGGCCGTGCCGCCGGACGACGGGTGCACGGAGAACGCCGCGATCGCGCCGCCGCCGCTACCCTCGAAAGAACCCACGTCGCACGCGGCCCCGCTCGGCCGCGTCTCACCGCGCTGATCCGTCGTCGGGCACGCCGTCCCGCCGCTCCCCGGCGGCGCGGGGTCGGCCGCGTCGATCGCCGGGCTGTCAGGCAGCCATCCGTGCGTCAGGGTTGGACCGCCATTGTCGGCGAGCGGACCGAGCTTGGCGTCGATCACGGTGCCGGTTGTCCCGATCTGGTCGCCGTTCAAACCGTCTACGAGGCTCGGGCACTGGAACCCATCCCCGACCAGGTTGTGCCCTTCAGAAGAGATCGACAGGCCACCACCGGCGTCGCAGTCGGGTGAATACTGAGGGGAGGCCGGGTTCAGCTCGTGGATGTTCCCGGCCACGATCGAGTTGCGCAGGACGACGGGGCTGCTGATGGTGTTGATCCCGCCGGCGCCTTGTCCCTGGCCGAGCCGGTTCAGCGTCACCGTGGTGCTGCGGAGGCTCATCGTGCCGCCGGTGTTGTAAATCCCGCCGCCGAAGCTGCCGTTCGATCGATTCCCGCTCACGGTGCAGTTGGTCAGCGTGGCAGTGGCGCTGTTGAACCCGTTGTAGAAGCCGCCGCCACCGCCGAAGGCCGTCTCGTTGTCGCTGATGGTGCAGCCGGTGAGCGTGGCCGTGCCGAAATCTTTATTCGCGATGCCGCCACCGTGACCGGCCGCTTCGTTGCCGCTCACGGTACTGTCGGTCATCGTCAGGATCGGTGCGCCGTCCGTGAGCTTGCTGTTGTAGATGCCGCCGCCACTGCCGCCGCCGGCGATGTTGTCGGTGACGCTCACCCGCGTCAGGGTGAGCGTGCTGTCCTCGTTCGCGATCCCGCCGCCATTGGATTCCTGCGCCTCATTGCTACGACCGTTCTTCGTGACGACGGCGTCGGTGAGCGCGAGGACCGGCGGCGCGATGCCGTTGATCTTCTGGATGTAGATGCCGTGTCCCGAGTGCCGACTCCCGAAGACAGGCGCGCGGCCGTGCCGAACGGTGACGCCGCTGATCGCGGCGCTCCCATCGATGACGTGGAACACGCGCTCGACGACGCCTTGGCCCGCCGGGCAGTCCGCGGCTTGCTGATCGACGGTGCACGCCTGGACGATGGTGGTCGCCGCGCCGGCACCGCTGATGACGAGATCGTCGACGGCGGTGTTGTCCAGGAGGTCGAGGTCACCGGCGCTCGCGTCGTTGTCCAGGCCGGCCAGGGCCAGCGTGTACGTGCCCGCCGGCACCGTGATCGTGTCGGTCTGGTCGTTCTGACCCGCCGGGCACGCGTCGACGGCGGCGTTCGTGTTGGCGGCGCGCACCGCTTCGCGGAGGGAGCAGTTGCCGTTGGTGGTGAGCTCGTCGACGGTCGTCGTGACCACGATGGTCGCAGCGTGGATCGGTGCGGCGGCCATCGCGACGGCAATGGCTAGCAGGAGGCCGAGGAATGTTCGTCGCGTCATGGCAACGCGACGCCGCCGAGCCCCAGCAGCTCCCCGAGCCGCGGCGTCGTGGTCTCGAGCAGATGATCGACGTGGCACGTGAGCTGCGCCTGGAGACACGCGGTGACGTCGGCCACGGTCGCGAGATTCGCGATCCCGAGCTTAGCGCAGCGCTCGGCGAGCGCCGACGCGCCGACGCCGTCGACCGTCAACAGATCGGCCGCGGCGAGCGGGCTTGCCCCGCAGGCTTTCGCGACGGTCGTCGCGAAAGCCGCTTCGCTCTTCGGAATTCCCGCAATCGCCTTGGTGCACGTGCCGCCGGCTTTGCCGACACACGCCGGATCGCCGGGCTTGGTCTGGAGGCAGGTGAAGACGGCGGCGCCGCAGGCTTCCGCGGCCTTGGCGCGGCCTGCCACCAGCTTCGTCGCGGCCTTCTGGATCGTGGCATCGCACTTCCGGAGCGCCTTGCGTTTCTCCGCCGCGATCGCGGATCCGCCGCCGAGCGCGCCGGGCTCGAGGCAGCGGAACTGGCTGACGGGATCGAATCCACCGAGCACGAGCAGCTCGCGCGCCCGCGGCACCGCGGTGCCGAAGATGCGCTCGGCAGCGCACTGCTGTCCCTGGCGGACGCACTCGGCGACGTCGCCGACGGTACTGCCGCCCCCGAGCCCTTCACACGCGCTCGCGTCCCCGTCGAAGCCGAGGCCGGCCGCCGCGCGCAGAGTCACCGTCGTCACCGTGGGCTCGCCGCAGGCCTTGACGATGGCCGCGGTCAGCTTGGTTTCGGCCGTCGGCAGCGCCGTCCGCGCCTTCGTGCACTTCGCTTGCGCCTTCGCGAGGCACGCGGCATCGCCGGGCTTCAGCTGTACGCAGTCGGCGACCACCTTCTCGCACGCGCCGAGCTGCTTCAGCCGATTGCCGAGGAGCTTGGCTCCGACCTTCCGGACCGTCTTCCCGCACTTGTCGATGGTCTTGCCGACCGTGGCGTCGCCGGCGCCCGCACCGGCGCCGTTCGGCGCCGCCGTGCAGTCGGGATCGGCGCGATCGACGAACGTGTCGCCGTCGTCGTCGATGCAGTTCTCGCAATCCTCGGGCTCGCCGACCGTGTTGCAGAAGGTCGGCGTGTCGATCGGCGCATTGAAATCGAACACGATCCGCGCGTCGTTGCAGACGGTCGTGCCGAGGCCGAAGCCCGGCTTCAGGCTCACGGTGAAGAGCACCGCGCCCTCGCCCTCGGGCGGCGTCACGTTCGGCGGCAGGAAGCCGAATTCCGGCTCCTCGGGGAACTGGTGCGTCGCGGGATCGAGCGTCGCGAACTTCCAGGTCACGAGACCGGTCGCGGTGTCGAGCTTGGCGTCGATGCCGACCAGGATGTTCACGCCGGGACGGAGGTCGACCTCGGTCGAGAAGCTCTGCAATCCGGGCGGCACCGGCACCAACCGGTCGCCGAACGAGATGGGTCCGAGGCTGAACGTGGCGAGATCGTACTTCGTCACGTCGAGCTGGTCGGTGACCGACACCTCGAACGCTTCACCCGCGGCGGTCGCCTTGTTCTCGAAGTTGATCGTGTACGGGAGAGGCGTGAGGCCGTCGATGAAACCGCCCGGCCCCCCGGGGCCCACTTTGTCGTTCGGATCGACCGGCGGGAGGAAAGGAATTTCGGGGTCCTTGGGCTCCGGCTTGCAAGGTACGTCGTACCAATCGAGATGGTTGACTTGAACACGCCCGCACGGAGGGCGGCTCGGCGGTATCTTCTTGAAGCAGAGGGTCCCCGGGAGCGGACAGCACAGTATCCCGAAGGGGCACGGCTTGAACTCTTCGTCGTCGCGCTCGCAGAAGATGTCGCCCGGGGGGCAATCGGGATCGACGATGCGGGCTTCGGCGGACCGGCCGACGAAACTTTCGTAGACCCGCGCAAACAAATGGCGCGCGGACTCGCGGGCGGCGTGCGCCGGATCACTCGCGACCACCATGAAGTACGCGGTATCGACAACCAGCTGGCTCTGACTGAACACCGTCGGGGAGCCGCCGAGGTCGGGGTTCGCTATCCCGTTCGCGACGACGCCCGCGAGCTGCGTTCGGACGTACGCCGCGATCGCCTCGTCGGACGGTACTCCCGGCGTCGCCAGGTCGTCCGCCGCGAGCTCTTTCGCGCGCGCGACGAAAGTGGCCACGGCCTCCTCCGCGAGGTTCGGTTGGAAATAGGGCGTCCCGATGGCCGCGGTCACCCGGAACGGCAACCGGCTAGCGTCGACCACGTCGAGGCTGGGCGGACCCGTAACCCGGAACCTCAGCATGCCCGTCGAGCCCGCCGGCACGACCGGCAAGAGAAGCGCGAACGAGTCGCGATCCTCCGGCGGTGGGATCGGCTCGTCGATCGCGATGCGCGTCCAATCGGCCGGGAACTGTTCCGGCTGCGACGGCGGCGGGCTCACCGGGAAAGGGATGTGGAAGGTGAGCTCTTCCGGAATCGTGAACCAGAGCGGGACGCCGTAGGCGTCGACCGTGCCGCGATTGCCGAAGGCCAGATAGATCGATTGCGTCCGACCGGCGAAGATCCCGCGGGGGAGGACGAGCTCCACCCAGAGGTCGGCCCCACCGCCCGCCTCGACCGTGAAGGCGTCGGAAAGCGTTGCGGTCGACGCATCGGGGTTCTGGACCCGAACGCTCCAGAGGCCCGGAGCAACGCCGTGGAGATCGAGCGAGGCCGAGAGCACCGACCCGTCAGCGCCTACCCCCGTGCCGACCACGTCGGGGAAGCCAGGGCGCACCAGCCGCACCTCGGCATCGGCGTCGAAGGACCGTCCGAAGATACGCACCGAAACGGTGCCGCCATTGCCACCCACCTCAGGTTTTACTGCCTCGACGGTGAGCACGCCCGTGTCCTCGAGCTCGACGGCCCCGATGTCGCACGCGACGCCGCGCGGCCGCGGCTCGCCGCGCTGATCCGTCGTGGGGCACGCGGTCCCGCCGCTCCCCGGCGGCGCGGGGTTGCCCGCGTCGATCGCCGGGCTGCCAGGCAGCCATAGGTGCGTCAGGGTCGGCCCGCCGTGGTCGGCGAGCGGGCCGAGCATGGCATCGATCGGGGCCGCTTTCGTGCCGATCTGGTCGCCGTTCGCGCCGTCGTGGAGGCCCGGACAGTTATACGCGTGACCGAAGAGGCTGTACCCCTCGGAGACGGGGAATTCGAAGCTGCCCGAAAAGCAGTCGGGCGCGTTCACCGCCGGATTCGGATCGTCGTGGAAGTTGCCGGCGACGATCGTGTTGCGGAAAACCATCGGGCCGGAGGCCCAGAGCCCGCCGGCCCCATGCGAGGGCTCGAGCAGCCGGTTCGCGGTGATGGTACAGCTCCGGAGGTTCATGGTGCCGCGGAAGGTGTAGATGCCGCCGGCAGTGTCCGCCGCCTGGTTGCCGCTGATGGTGCAATTGGTGAGCGTGGCCGTGGCGTCGCTGTTCAGGAAGGCGGCGGGGCCGCCGTTCTCCGTACGGTTGCCGCTGATGGTGGTGTTGGTGAGCGTCATCACGGCAGGCTGGGACACGTTCAGCTGAACATTCACGATGCCGCCGCCCCTGTTTGCCGCCACGTTGTCGCTGACGGTGCAGCCGGTGAGCGTGGCCGTGGCGGTGATGTTGTAGAGGCCGGCGCCGCTATTGGTGTACGTGTTGCCGGCGCCGCCGCCGCTACCCGTACGGTTGCCGCTGATGGTGCTGTTGGTGAACGTCGCCGCAGCGTTGGACTCATTCCGGATGCCGCCGCCGCCGCCGCCGAGCGCCGTGTTGCCGCTCACGATGCTGTCGGTCATGACGAGCACCGCGTCGCTGGATTGGTTCAAAATGCCGCCACCCGAGGTGGCCTGGTTGTCGCTGATCGTCACCCTCGTCAGCGTGAGCGGGCCGGCCCAGTTCGCGATGCCACCGCCCGAGCTAGCGATGTCGCCGACGGCGTCGCCGTTCTTCGTAACGACGACGTCGGTGAGTGTGAGCGCGGGCAGGGTGGAGGCCTGCTGCATCCAGATGCCACTCCCTGTGCGCGTCTGGTTCTGGCTGGGCGCGCGGCCGTGTCGGATGGTGACGCCGCTGATCGCGACGTGGGCATCGCGGACGTACAGCACGCGGTCGGCAACCCCTTGCCCCGCCGGGCAGTCCCCCGATAGCTGCTCGACGGCGCACGCCTGGATGATCGTCGTCGCCGCCCCGGCGCCGCTGATGACGAGATCGTCGACGACGGTGTTGTCCAGAATGTCGAGATCGCCGGCGGTACCATCATTGTCGTTCCCGACGACCGTCAGCGTGTACGTGCCGGCCGGCACCGTGATCGTGTCGGTCTGGTTGTTCTCACCCGCCGGGCACGCGTCGACGGTGACATTCGCGTTGGCGGCGCGCACCGCTTCGCGGAGCGAGCAGTCACCGTCGGGGTTGAGCTCGTCGGTGGTCGTCGTGACCGCAATGGTCGCGGCGTGAATTGGTTGAGCGGCCGTGCAGACGACAATGGCCAGCAGGATGCCGAGGAATGGGTGTCGCGTCATGGGCTCCCCCTAGGTGCGCCGGAGTCGCAGCGTTAGCGGTTTCTGAGTTTCATTCACAAGCGTTCTTTTGCGTCACCACGCATCCCCGATGGCGTCCGGAGGCACGCGGTCGCGGCGCGGGACGCGGCCGGAGCGATACCGCCCAAAAGGAATGAGGATCGTCTGGAGACTGTCGTTCGCTCATGCCTGGCGTTCGTGGGTCCGACAAGGAGCCACTTCCCCTCGCTGGCGATGGAGCCACCGGCACGTCCGACGTAGGCGAGCCTGCCGTCTCCGGCAATGCTGACGCGCGCGACGTCGCCGTCGCGCGCGGAGAGACTGTGGCGGTAGGTCATGACGTCACCTCGCGCCATGACCTACCGCCGGTCCGTCAGCTCACAGGCACTGATTGGGGCCGACGATGCAGATGCCGCTGATGCAGTCGCCGCTGTACGCGCAGGTCTGACCCGGGTTGCACGAGGGGCCGCAGGTCGGGCCACCGCAATCGATGTCGGTTTCGAGATTGTTCAAAATCCCGTCGACGCAGCTCGGGAGCGGCGGCTGACACACGTTGCCCGTGCAGACCATGCTGTTGCAATCGCCATTCACGACGCAGGAGTCACCGACCTGGCAGAGCACGCAGTTCCCGCCGCCACAGTCGACGTCGGACTCGTTCTGGTTTTGGAGGCCGTCGTTACAGGTGGGCACCGGCACCATCGCGGCCTGCGCCTGACATGCGCCGGCGACGGGCGTCACCCCGGCCCCCGTCACCTTCAGGTACAGGTTGCCGTGCGCGGCCACGCCGGCCAGCGTGTGCTGCAGCTGGAGCGTGTTCGGCAACTTCGTGTCGTTCTTCGGCGTGAACTGCTTGATCTTGGTGATGAGCGCGACGTTCTCGACGAGCACCGCCGAGATGTAGACCTGGCTGACACACGCGGCATCCGAAAAGAGCGCGAACGAGAGCGACGTCCCCGTGACCGCGGCCTTGAAGGGCTTCTCCGCGAGCGTGTAACTGACGGGAAGATCGGCGGCGCGAGCGGCGAGCGGGGTCAGGGCGAGCGCAACGGCGAGGGCCAGAGTCGGGCGCAGCAGCTTCATGACGTTCTCCTTCAATGGTGGGGCGTGAGGGTGGTGCAACGGCATGGCAAGGACGAGCGCACGCTACGAAGAGGCGTTCCCGACTGTCAATGCAAATCTCGGCAGACAACGCGGCGAGTGCGGACCGATCTCGGAGCACCAGGACCGCGAGATCGCATGCGCCGGAGCCAGGGCAAGGAGCCACAGGGCGTGGCCGATGGGCACCAGGATGCCGAGGAAATGTTTTCGAAGACGCAGGAACGAGCGGAGACCTACGGGAAATCGGTAGGAACGAGTCGCTGGCCGATCGCGAAGGTACCGAGCGATTGGCTCGCCATGCCGAAGAAATTGTCGGAGTCGCTGAGTCCGGCCAGCGGATAGGTAATTTCGAGACGCCCGCTGCTCGTGAACGGGGTCCCTCCGGCCAGGCCCTGCAACGTCTCGAACCGCACGCCGCTGACTGTCAGTGCTGTGACGAGCAGCGGGGCGCCACCGGACGCGTCGTAGAAGGTCGCTTGGGTCTCGACGGTGTCGGGGATGATGTTGAAGCGCGCCGCACCCAGGGGGCCGACAGGCGCGGCGTATTGATCGGAGAACGACGCGAAGAAGAGCCGGTTTCCATCCTGGTCCGCCGGTGAGAGGGTGTTCGGATTGAAGTAGACCGGGAAAGTGAGCGACGAACGTCCCCCTGAGGGCGAGCTTGGGAGGGCGTTTTGGTAGACGACGTTGACGCCGTCCACGGTCGCGCCTGGACTGCCACGGGTTTCGAGGTCGGCTCCTGTCCTATTGAGCGCAAGTCGGCCGAACGGGTTCCCGCCGGTGCCGGCGCCGAGGGTTTGATTGACGATCGAGAATCCCCCGACGAGCGGACGCGGAGGCACGATCGGCGTGTGGTCGACCTCACTCGTGACGGGCGTCATGACGACCAGACCTGCGGTGCCGGGCACGCCTTGACGCTGCCCCGGGTCGAGGACGCTGGCGCCGAAGGCCGGAAGGACCACGACCTGCTCAGTGATGCGCTCCAGCGACTGCGAGTAAAAGACGATCTCGAGAACGACGTCACTCGCGCTGGTGTTGCCCACGGTGAGGAACGTCGTACGGGCGGGCCGAACATCGTAAAAGAAGATGAGCTGGTCGCCGTACGTGTTGATCTCCGTCGGGAACGGCTGAAACGCCAGTTGCGCCTGTGCGATGACGCTTGAGGTCAAGACGCTCACGAGTGCCAGCGCGCTGACGGTCATTCGTTGGAGCCACGCTACCCCGTTCAATGAGACCGAACTGTTCATCTCTGTCCTCCTCCAGCGTTCTGAGCCTTTTTTCACTCCTGTCAGGCGTTCATGGACCCGACAAGGAGCCACTTTCCCTCGCTGGCGATGGAGCCACCTGATAGACGGAGCCCCATGTACATCCGCCGCAGCCGCGCCGAGCCGCTCACCACACAACTCTATCGCGGCATTCGCGAGGCCATTCTGAGCGGCGCGCTGGCGCCGGAATCGCGGGTGCCGTCGACCCGCGATCTCGCCCTGAGCGAAGGCGTGGCGCGGAACACCGCGCTGAGGGTCTACGAGCAATTGCTGTCGGAAGGGTACCTGGTGCAACGGCGCGGCGCCGGAACCTTCGTGGCCCCCGAACTGCCGGAGAACATGCTCACTCGCCTCCGCACGGCGCCCGCCACGCCGACGGCCCCGCGGAATCCCCCGCGGCTCTCACGCCGGGGCCAGCGTCTCGTGCCACTGGCGCCAACCTCGTGGGCACCCGTCACACCCGCGGTCGCCGTCGATTTCCGCTACGGACCCACCGCGCTCGACGACTTTCCCCGCCAGATCTGGCGGGGTCAGCTCAGCCGCGCCGCGCGGGAGACCACGGCACCGCATCTCGACTATGGGGCGCCCGCCGGCCTCCCGGAGTTGCGAGAAGCGATCGCCGAATACCTGACGAACGCCCGCGCCGTCAGTTGCCGTCCCGAGCAGATCATCATCGTGCACGGATCACAGCAGGCCCTGGCGCTGACCGGCGAGGTCTTGCTCGACCCCGGCGACCGCGTGCTCGTCGAAGAACCCGGCTATCCTGGTGCGACGCTCAGCTTCTGGGCCGCGGGGGCCACCGTGATCCCGGGCGCCGTCGGACCGGAAGGGATCGATGTCCGCGCCCTCGCGGTCCGCATGCGGCGCGTGCGCCTCGCCTACGTCACGCCGTCACACCAGTTCCCGACCGGCGTCATCATGACCCTCGCCCGTCGCCTCGCCTTGCTCGAGTGGGCGGAGCGGACCGGGGCCTGGATCTTCGAGGACGACTACGACAGCGAGTTTCGTTATGGCGTGCGCCCCGTCGAATCGCTGCAGGGGCTCGACCGTCACGAACGCGTCATCTATGCCGGCACCTTTTCGAAGGTGCTGTTTCCGTCGCTCCGCCTCGGATACCTGGTGGTACCGGCACCGCTCGTCGGTCCCTTCCTCGCCGCCAAAGCGCTGGCCGACACCGGGACGGGTGGCCTCGAACAACGGGCGCTCGCCCGCTTCATCCGCGACGGGCACTTCGACCGGCACCTGCGTCGCACGCGAGCCCGCAATGGTCAGCGCCGCGCGGCTCTGGTCGCCGCGCTCGACGAGCACGTGGGCGACCAGGTGGAGGTGCTCGGTGCCAACGCCGGCCTGCACGTGATGCTGCGCCTGCGGGACGTGCCGCTCGCCCACGAGCACGAGCTGATCGCCGACGCGGAACGCGCCGGCGTCCGCGTCTATTCTCCGGTGCGGCTCTACCACGCCCCGCGCGACCGCCCCGAGGCCGAGCTGCTGCTCGGCTACGCCTCTCTGTCGCTCCCCCAGATCCGCCGGGGCATCGCTCGCCTGGCGGGCGTGCTGAATGGCTTTACTGGGCGGCAGCGGCGCCTTCGGCGATGATCATGCGTCTCGATGCCACGACCGCCGACTGCACGATCTTCACCTACAAGGACGGATTGCTGTCGGTGGTGGCGCATGACCTCCAGATTCGCGTCACCGCGTTCGCGATCACGCTCGACGAGCCGACGTGGCACCTCGACGCCCGCTTCGACGCGACGTCGCTGCGGGTCACCGGCGTGATGCGCAACGGCGTGCTCGCACCGGACGTCCTCTCCGCTGCCGACAAGCGCACGATCGAGCAGCAGATCGTCCGCGACGTGCTCCATGCCGACCGCTTCCCCGAGATCCGCTTCACCTCGGATACGGCGACGGCACGCGATGACCAGCTTGTGGTCGACGGAATCCTCGCGCTCCACGGGCGCGAGGGCCGGCTGACGGTCTGCGCGATCCGCACGGGCGCACGCTGGAGTGCGGACGCGCGTCTCCACCAGCCGGACTTCGGCATCACGCCCTACCGCGCCATGCTCGGCACGCTGCGGGTCCAGGCCGACGTGATCGTCCGCGTGGTCGTCCCGAAGCTCTGAGCCCGCGGCGGAACGTCGGCAGATCGGCGGCGCTACGGCGCGCGCCGCGTGGGCCGCGCTCGCGGGCGCGCGGTCGGTGGCGTGCCAGCCTCGTGCAGGGCGCGCCGCAGCGATTGCGCAAGCCGGCGAACCGCATAGCCCTCGAAGTCTTCGACCGGATCGAGGTCGGCGGGAAAGACCTCGAGAATGCTGTCGAGATACTCGATGGCCAACCGTCGACGCGCCACCGAGCCCCGCACGCGGACCGAGCCGAGCTCGTCATCGAGATGGAACGATCCCGTCACCAGATTCTGCCAGCGATCGTCGCGCGTCACGCCGGCGTCCATAGAGAACTTTTGCGACTTTGTCGCGCCCGCAACGTCCGTCGGCGTCATGGCTCCCACGATCAGTGCGTGTGGTTCGACGACTTCATTTGATACGTCCCGTCGCGCAGCTCACCGAACATCTCCGCCACCTGCGGATGGCACACCGGATCGCCGGTCTCGTCGACGAGCAGATTCTGCTCGGAGACGTACGCGATGTAGGTCGTCTCCGCGTTCTCGGCGAGGAGGTGGTAGTAGGGCTGGTCTTTGCGCGGACGCACGTCCTCGGGAATGGCCTGCCACCACTCCTCCGTGTTGGCGAACTCCGGGTCGACGTCGAAGATGACGCCACGGAACGGGAAGAGCCGGTGGCGCACCACCTGGCCGAGGTGAAACTTGGCATCGCGGGTGACCGGCGTCATGACCGAGGGCGCTCCTCTCCGTCAACGCGGATAGTAGTTCAAGGAATACGGCCGCCGCCCGCGTGCCCTGATGGGAATCGGCCGGACGGCCGTCGGCTTCGAGGCACCCGCGGCGGGTACTGCCACGTTCGTCGTCGTCGCGGCGACGGCGGGAGGCGCCTGCACCGCCGGCTCTGCGACCACGGGAGGCGTCTCCACCTTCGTCGTGGCAGCCGCGGGCACGGGAGGCGTCTCGACCTTCGCGGCGTCAGCGGCGGGCGCGGTGTCCGTCGTCGCCGGACCGGCGAGCGCGATCGTCACTTGCGGCGGCGACTCCACGGCGTCGACCGAGTGCGTGGCGTCGCTCCCGAGGTCGAGCACGATCCGCGCGGTCCGCGCGTTGAACTGTCCCGGCCGGATCTGCCGCACGAGCGCGTTCGCCGTCGCGATCGGCTTTGTCGCATCCGGCGCGAGCGTCGTGTTCGCGAAGTCGAGCACGAGACGCCGCACGGTCTTCTTGGCCGGATCGCCATCGAGGACCTGAACATTGAACTCGCGCGGGCGCGAGAGCGCGATGACGACCTTGGTCGACGGTCCCTCGCCCTGGAGCTCGATGTGCTCGATGCGACCCGCCGCTTCGTCGGCGGCCTGCGCGCGCGTTCCGACCGTGAGCAGTAGCAGCGTTCCGAGCATCGCGAGCATCCTCGCTCGCCGTTCACGGTGGTTCATTCTCGTCGTCTCGGCCATCATCCGCCTCCACCCGCACCGCTGCGCTGGACCGGACCCAGCAACGACGGGCACCCCGGTCGGCGTGCGCGCGGATCGTACGTGAACGGCGAACGGAAGTCAGCCGTCGGCTCGGATCGCAACGGCGATCGGCCGACGGCGAGCACACCCGCCCGGTTGTTCGCTCGGCCCGCCGGCGCTAGACAAGCGCACGTCCCGACTGCGTGCATGCGTCGCAGTCACGTCAGCCAGCGAGCGTTGCCATCGACCAGCTCCGCATTCAGATCGTGCTGCCCTTTTGCGACCTGACCGGCGGCAACTTGATCTTGCTCGAGCTCGCCAACCGGTTCGCGGCCCGTGGGCACCGCGTCGGAATGCTGTTCGAGCACGAGGGCGCGCCGTGGTGGAAGCCGCGGAGCTTCACCCGCATGAAGCTCCGCGACGGTCGACGGCGCCCATGGGTCGACTGGTTCGATCTGCGGGTCCCGGTGCTGCGCTGTCCGCGGCTCGAGAACCGCCACGTGCCGGATGCCGACGTGATCCTCGTCAGCCACTGGCGCCAGGTGCCGCAGGTCGCGGCCCTGTCCGCCGCCAAGGGCCGGAAGCTCTACTACGTGCAGGCCTACGAAACCGACTTCCCGGAAGACGCCGAGAGCCAAGCGGCCGTGGATGCCACGTATCGGCTGCCGCTGCAGCACATCGTGCCCGCATCCTGGTTGGGTCGGCTGATGTGGGAGCGCTTCGGGCAGCCCTCCGTCAAGATCGGCTACGCGCTCGACTTCACGCGGTTTCCGCTACCCGACACGCGGACGATCCACACGCCGCCGCGTTGCCTGATGCAGCATCACGGGCTCGCCGTGAAAGGCGTCGCCGATGGCCTGCGCGCCTTCGAGCTGGCGCGGCGCGCGGTGCCGGACCTGACGCTCGCGCTCTTCGGGCCGCACAGTCGAACGGTCGAGACCCCGTATCGCAGCCTCGGTTTCGTGCTCCCGACGGACCTCGGCCGGATGTACCTGGACCACGATATTTTCATCTGGCCGAGTCGGCGCGAGGGCTACGGATTGCCGCCCGTCGAGGCCATGGCATCGCAATGCGCCGTCGCGACCACCGACAACGGCGGCAGCGAAGAGTTCGCGGTCCACGAGGAGACGGCGCTGGTGTCCCCGCCGCACGACGCGGAAGCGCTCGCCGCGAACATCATTCGGTTGGCGCGCGATCAGGACGTACGGCGACGGCTCGCCGCCAACGGCTCCGCGGCGGTCCGGCGCACCATGACGTGGGACCCGATCATCGACGTGTGGGAGCGGGCGCTGATGGACGAGACGCTCGGGACCGGACCGCCGACGTGATCGCGTCACCGCCGCGACCGCGACGCGTCGGCTCCCCATGACCACGACGACGCGCCCGATCATCCCCGCCAACAAGGCCGTGGCCGCGCTGCTGATGATCGCGGCGGCAGCGGGAACGTTCTTCCTCATCGAGGGCCTGGCGAGCAGCCTGCTGATCGTCGATCGACTCGTGCTGCACGCCGAGCCCGTGGTCAGAGAACGATCCCATTGCCGCTACGACGACGGGCTCGGGTGGGTGCAGCTCCCGAACCTCGACCTCGCGGATCAGTACGGACCGGGCGTGTTTCTGCGCACCAACAGCCGCGGCTTTCGCGGCAGCCGCGAGATCGACATCGACGTTCCCGCGGGGCGCACCCGCGTCGTGTGCTCCGGCGACTCGTTCACGCTCGGCTACGGCGTGAACGACGATCAGGCGTGGTGCGAGCTCCTGACCACGCTCGATCCCCGTCGTGAGACCGTGAACATGGGGCAAGGGGGGTACGGCGCCGATCAGGCCTATCTCTGGTACCGACGCGACGGTCAGCCGCTCGCGCACCAGGCGCAGGTCTTCGCATTCGACACCGTCGAGCTCGAGCGCATGCGACGCGACGAGTTTCTCGGCTACGGCCGTCCGGTCTTGCAGCTCGTCGACGACGCGCTCGCGGTCACGAACACCCCCATCCCGCGCCGCGGCTATGCCCTGCCCTGGCTGACGCAGAACGCGCAGAGCCTGACGGAGCTCCGCTCGATGCAGCTGCTCCTGACGATCGCGCACCGGCTCTCGCCGCCGGCCGCCGGACGATCGACGGCGGACATCCGGACGGTCGCAGCGCGCATGGTCGCGGACCTCCACGCCATCAACGAGCGCAAAGGCAGCCGCCTCGTGCTGGTCTACTTGCCGATCCCATCCGACTACGACCAGGGCGACTCGGAACCCTGGCGGCGCTGGCTGCAAGCCGAAGCCGCGCGCCAACACATCCCCTACGCGGACCTCGTCGAAGAGCTGCGGCGGGGGTCGGAGAGCGAATGGCAGGCGCTCTTCGATCCGGCGACAGGCCACTTCAGCGTCGACGGCAACCGCCAAGTGGCGCGGCTGATCGCGGCGCAGCTCGACGGGGTGCTCGGACGGCAGTGAACGTTTCAGACGCGGAGACGGACGATCCCCGCCGCGCCCACCCACAACGCCGCAAAGAGCACGGCGCCCACGCAGACGATCGCGATCAAGCCGATGCGCCACACCGTCGGATTCCGCAACGCCGTGCCACAGACGGTGTACCACGTGGCGCCGTCCGCTGGCGGCGTGTCGACGCAGCGAAAATCGAAGGGCTCGTCGAAATCGCCGACGCAAAAGTTGGCGAATCGGGTGAGCCCGGTGATGTCGGTCGCCTCGACGTGACAGGGGCCGACCGGCTGGTGCAGCCCGGTGCTGACATGAGCGGCCGGATCGAATGCGAGACCGATCGTCAGGATCAGCGCGAAATGTCCGGCGATCATCCCCATCGCGACGCGGTCGATGCCATCGACCGGACGCGGCGTGCGGTGACGCAGACCGAGCGCGGCAACCACCGCATAGACCGCGAGCCCGACGAGCAATGAGCGGATGCCGGGCGTACCGCCGTCGACCCGCTGCAGCACGGTCATCTGCCCCATCATCACGAGCGTGGTGAGGCCGGCCACCTTCGCGAGTCCGACCGCGAACGCGCGGCCATCGACGACGGCGCGGCCGCGCAGCGTATGGTCGACCAAGCAGGCAAACGCGCCGGCAAAGGTCAGCACCCAGAGCGTGCTCGAGCACGGCGCCCCGAGGATCCGCGCGGCAATCGGCTGGTCGGTGTCGTGCCACGTCCACCACAGAAACGTGGCCCCGACGATGTCGTACGGCGCGTAGTAGGCACACGCCGCCAATCCGCTGAGTGCGGCGCCCGACCAGCGTGGCAGCCCGAGACGCCGCACGCCTACCGTCGGCCAGTACATGAACGAGACGTAGACGCAGGGAATGTAGAGCGGCATCCGCGGCGTCAGCATGATTGTGCCCTGCGCCTGCCAGAAGTTGTCGACGAGCGGCAGCGCCATGAAGATGAAGTCGTTCGCCGTGCCGGCAATCAACGCGGCCAGCCAGACGAGCTGATGATCGCGTCCCCGCCGCGCGGCGTGCCAGAGCGCGACGGCGGCCGACACGATGAAGAGGAGCTCGCCGAGCATAAAGCTCGGCATCCGCGACCACTGGGTTCCCCAGTCGGCGAAGTAATGGAAATCCGGTGGCACGGGGAGCCCATACGGTTCCGTCCGCGTGCTTTTCAAGCGCCGGCGATTGGTGTCGCCGGTGGGTGGGTCAGGGCGTGCTCCTACGGTCGCCGGGTTTCTGCCACCCAGCGCATACAACCTGCCGCTGCCTCCATGTCCTGGGCACACGCGAGCTGCGGCTCCCCGGAGCACACCCTGACCCACCCACCGGCGAGGCATCACAACGAGGACGAGCGGACGCGCAGACTCACATGGGAACCGACGGCTCCATGAGCATGAGCGTGAGTGATGATGCAGCCGGCGGGCGGGGCGGGGATGGCTCCGGGGAGCCGCAGCTCGCATGTGCGCCGGTCAGAGAGGCAGCGGCAGGTTGTATGCGCTGGGTGGCGGAAACCCGGCGACCGTAGGAGCCATCCCCGACCCGCCCGCCGGCTGCCACCAATGGCGCTGCCGCGAGAATCGAAATGAGACACTAGTCCCCTGGAAACGGAATAGCTAGCAAAATACGCCGACGCGTGATCTATACGGGTCATGGCGAATATCGGGCGTCCGAAGGTCGCGCTGGTGGTGTCGGAAGAGGAACGCGACGAGTTGC
>Ga0163144_10001003_pt1 | contig 66759 bp, 57 predicted proteins | sample OliLak19BULKMAT1_FD_123175 | JGI IMG/M metagenome (GOLD analysis project Ga0163144, IMG submission 123175) | Freshwater microbial mat bacterial communities from Lake Vanda, McMurdo Dry Valleys, Antarctica - Oligotrophic Lake LV.19.BULKMAT1 | ecosystem: Environmental > Aquatic > Freshwater >...
ATCGTCGAGCACGTCGTGGTCGCGTCCCTCTCCTGTCGCTCCTGGCACGACGTAGATCAACGGGTGGGGCGCGGCGCCCGAGAACACCCGGAACTCGAAGTCCCACCACTGGAGCAGGATTTCAGGAACGCCGTCTCCGTTGAGGTCGTCGAGGCCGTGCACACCATTGAATGCGGTATTGTATGAGAAGTTGTTCAAACCGACGATCTCGCTCAGATACGCACCCGTCGCTCCGCTCAAGAACGTACAGACGTCTCCTGGTCCCAGCCCGTTGTGCGGCACGTTTGCAGCCGTAATAGCAACGTCAGACACACCGTCACCGTTGAGATCCCCCACAGAATTCAACGCGAGAATGCCGTCGTGAAGAAAGCGATGAGGCGCAAACCAAATCTGTTGGCCCGTTGGGCCGTCGAAAGCTCCGACGCCACCGGACCCTCCAGCGGGATGGACCCCACGCCCAGAAACGGCATAGTCGTCCCGTTGATCACCGTTGACGTCCCCGATACCAACGTACCATTCCGGTGCTGCCCCGACGTCGTATGCACCATGGACTCTCCAGAGTGCTTGGCCTCGCAATGGCACCTGCAATCCAATTACAGAGGCAATTACGAGGCCTGCGAATTTAGCGCGCTCAAGTGACCAGATTCGAGTACCGGACGACGCGAGGCGCGAGTGATCTTGCTTAGTGTGATTCATGATCGGCTACACTCCCCTCACGGCTTCCGGTAGAATCGCTGACCCGCCATCAAGTCATTCACGAGCAACAATCGCCCTTGCGGATTGACCTGTACCGTCACGGAGTGCACGGAGCCCGGTGTCACGATATGTTGCGTGGGACCCACAAATCCTTGGTCAGCGTCAAAGGCCACGACTTGTACGCCCATCCGGGTGCAAGCGACATACACGTTGGCACGCCCAGGGTCGCTCGTCCGATCGGTCGCCACGTCGAAGATGTTCGGACGGCGGAGTTCAAGGGGATCCAGTGGCGCCGTCCAGATGTGGTTCAGAGCGGGGAATCTCGGACCAATCGAGACCAGCAGTAGGTCGGTGATGTCGAACGCTTGCACGGTACCCGAGAAGTCGGCCACCAGCGCGAACGTGCACTCGACGCTCGAGTCGTTGGTGAGCTTAAGGAAGTGGAGTTGGAATGCCATCGAACCGTCGCCCACGAGGAAGAGCGGGTCGAGGTCGGGGCTACCGGCGGGGCGCTCGGGAAGCGTCGGATTCACGGCTGGAGTGGGATCCGTCGCGCGGCGCGCCCGGGACCAGGGGTCCACACCCAGGACATTGCCCGGAGGCCCTTGTGGGTCGCTCGTCGGGAATGCAGGTGAGTTGGAGATCTGCCACAGGCTCACGAATCCACGCCGGAATTGCGTGTTCCACGGGGTAGTTGCGTTGTATTCCGGGGGTATGGGCAGGAAATGGAAATCATCTGTCCACCCCACCGTGCCATTCGGATTCACGGGTGGGAAGGGGTTGTTGGGATCGACCGCGAGCTTCGTACCGAGCAAGGTCGAAAGATCCGGTGGGCACGACGCGTAGCCACACGGAGCGCCCAGCACCAGCGCCTTCTCCGGGCCAGTCGACTCGCGCTGCAACTCGGTGACTTTCGGGAGGAAGGTGTACGTCGAAACCACTTCTTTGATCGGGAAGATGGTGTTACTGGGACGGCGTCCAATAAAAATCGGTTCGGTTGTTGCCAGCGTTGGAATAGGGTCGTGGTAGAAGAGCTGCTGGGAACGAGCCAGGGTCGAGAGGGTCGGAGCGACCGAGCGGCGCGGGTAGTGGAGGTTGTTCCATTCCGGGTGGGAATTGAGAGTAAACGCCCAGTCTGGGCTTCTACGGGTTGGCGCCATCTGCAGGTAGGTGATGTCTACTTCACGTTTCCAGGGATCGTTGCGGAATTGATAGACAAAGTTATCCATAGCTGGAAAGCCCATGAGGTACGACAGAGTCGTATTCCTTCCCAACACGATCACTCCATCCGGCGACCCGATCCGCGACGCCGTGACGAACGTCGTCGCGAGACTATTGAGGGGATCAAAACCATCCGAGTGCGTGCCAACCGACGCCGACGCGCCCAACGTGAACGTGTCGAACTGCGGATCGGACGTCATCGACCGGTAGTACCCATGGTGGTCGATCCCATAGCGACTCTGCGCCCGTCCGAGCAGCCACTGCCCAACCAGGTCGATCGTCGGTACGCCGGACATCGAGGACTGGTACGAATGCTGGCCAAAATAGTAGTAAGTCCCACGATCGAGCGGGATCGTTCGATCGCCTATGATCCACTGCTCGAAGTTACCGCCCCCTATATCACGTAAGAACTGACACCGCTCGTCGCTCTGGATGCCTGAGTCGAGGCGCCGGTCCCTCAGGTCGTTCCACACAATTGGAGGAGGCGGCGGCAATGGCGGGGCCAACTGGCCGAGCTCTCCGAAACCCGTCTCCAGACCCAGTGACACCACCGGTGCCGCGGGATCGACCGGGAAGTCGTTGTTCGCCTGGAATACGACGCGGTCGTCGATGTCCGCGAAGGCCGCGCCGAAGCCGTAGCGACCCAGCATCTGGGTCTGGTCGCGAACGATCGCGGGGTACGCCGCAAGCGGACTGTTCGTGCCCGTGGCGAAATCGATGAACGAGACGCAGACATTGCCACGGTCGGGCTTCAACAAGCCGGCGTCATTGACTTCGACAAGCACTTTGTCCGTGTGCAAAATGCGTACGCGCTCCCTCGAGGGCAAGCCGTTGTCGGGTTGCGTGTGGTGCACGTACAAGGACTCGCCCCCGAACCGGGTGGCGCGCGTGTGGTTTGCGAGATCGATTCCGCTTGTATCCTTCGAGATCACCTGACCGCTCGCATAGCGGAAGGGCAGAGTGAGTGTATCCAGGTCGTCGTAGACAACGAGCACTGCGGCTGTCTCGCTGCGCGCCAAGGGCAGGTACTCGAGATCAAAGGCTCCGATCTCGCCAAAGGTCTGGTCGAGGATGCGTCCGGGCCCCTTGATCCGTGGCTCCATGGTCCATGGCAACTGGCCGTAGTTGACGACCAGCACTGTGCGTAGGTTTGCTCCGGTTCCCACGCGCGTCAGTGCGAGCTGCAACGCGTGCATTGCATTGGGTCTGTCCGGGTCACCGAGGTCGAAGGCCTCCAGGAATGGCGAGCTCGACGGAACGTCCAAGGGGAAGATCCGACCCCAGCTAAGGGGAGCAACTCTCACCGGATCCGTCACCGGATCCGCGGGGACACCATTCGCATCGCGCTTGATCGCCGGGCGCCCCTCGAGGTGGTTGATGAGCATTCCATATTTGAAATGGTGGGAACTTCCGAGTTGAAACCGAATCCAGCCGAGGTGCCCCATGGCGCAGAAGAGGTAGTGCCCGCCGTCGTCGTTCTGCAGCGCGACATCCATGAAATACGGCGGATCGCTGCGAATGATGTCGGTGAAGCGCGAGGAGCGCGCGGCGACGCGGCTCTCGTGGTTCTTGAACCACTGCGCGGGCAGGCCCGAGGCGTTGCAAGGTACGTTGCCGAGGAACTGGGTCACCGCGTCATAGGCGGATGCGGGAGCGGACGTCGTAACGCCGGTGCCAAAGATGGGTCCCTCCGTCTTGAAACCAAAGATCATCGCAGGCGTGCCAGTTGAATAAAGCCGGTAGCGCACGAGCCCGCCGGAAAGCATCGCGATATAGACATCGACCGGGTCGCCATAGGCCGAATTCCCGACCAAGTCCGACACATCGGGGTTGGTATCGACCGCCATGTCCATCGCATAGGACCCAGAGCGAGTCACGCTGTCGCCGGTAACTGGGTCGAGGACCTCGGGGCCCTGGAGCGAATGCGCAACGGAATAGAAGGACGCCTCGCCAAGGATCTCGTGGCCGAGGTCGGAGACCCCAGCAGGACCGTTGCGCACCGCGTCGAGGGCGCTGCGCACATCCTGCAGGCGATAGATCCGCAGTAGGTTGTCATCGCGGCGCGCGAAGAGCGCCAGGAGGTAATCCTGCCCGCCGATCCGGACCACCTCGACGTCGGTGCAGAAGCGATTGCTGTCCTGCGTCGACACATTCAAATCGCCCGAATTGTCCACGCGCACCGCGTTGTTGTCGTACTCCGCGATCGGGTGCGCCTCCATGGCCCAGAGGCCGAGGTGTCCGCCTGCGATGTAGAGGATGTCCTCGTAGTCCTCGTCGGTGGGCCAGTATTTCTCGGGGTCCGTACCAGGTGGCAGTGTTTTGGGCTCGTCCGTGAGATCGAGGCCGGGATCCAATTCCAAATCGGCTGCCAGCACGCCGAGCGAGCCGACCTGGAGGCGCTTCTCCGCCGCCCCCATCGTGCGGCGCGGGGGATTGCCGGGAAAGGAGACGCTGCTCGGATTGTCCGCCCCGACAAAGACAAAAGCGAGCGAGCCGCCCTCGGCGGAGAAGATCCAGTGACCATCAGGGGTCATGGCCTGGACCGTCGGATAGCTCGCGGGGTGGACGGCGACGAGTTCGTCGATCACCTCAACAGGCGCCGACTGCGCGTAGGTCAGCGCGACGGCGAGCGGCGCGCAGACGAGGCGCAACCCGCCAGGCAGGCAGGCAGGCAGGCAGGCAGGCAGGCAGGCAGGCAGGCAGGCAGGCAGGCAGCGAAGATGGATTGCATGGCTACATCAGCAAGTGATCGAAGCGGGAAATCCCGGGGGCGATTCCCCGGTGGCGGGCCGCCCTCGTGCGGCGCGCTGTCGCAAGACTAACGCGCAGCCGAGGTTCCGCCACCGAAATCCGCCACATCCCGGCGCCGAACCCGGCGTGGCCGACGCCCAAGAACCCCAGCCTCACCCACGATCAATCGCGCGACCCCGAGGCGATTCCCTAGGCCGTCAGAGGAACGACACCGCGAGGCCGGCGCTGAAATTGGACGTCGCGGCGCCGCCCACAGTGTCGCGATACCAGCATTGGAAGTACCAGGTCTCGCCGGCCTGCACCTGCATCGAGCCCATGGGCACGGGCATCGCGCCGAGAGGCGCCGAGGTCGAGACGCCGCCGGAAACGTTGGCGAGGGGCGTCGTCCCGCCGACGCTGCGCCCGATCACGCCGCCGAGGCAGAGATTGCCTTGGCTGCCGCCCGGGTTCGCCACGAAGCCGCTCGTGCGGCTGACCACAAAAAAGGAGAACACTTGTGGCGGCAGCCCCGCGCCGTAGAGCGTCAGGTCGTCGTCCGCGACGAGCGCGCTGCCGAATGCACGTGTGACGGCGGCCGCGCCGCTCGAGTTCCCCACCGCGGGGCCGCAATAACTCGTCCCTACACTCGCCGCATTCGCGAGCACCCCGTCGAGGCCAACACGCTGCGCGAGGATGTCACCGCCGTCGTTTCGACCGTCGGTCCACGCGAGCGTGATCGACACGGCGTCATGGATCGCGGCGAGGCGCATCTTCTGGCTCGGTGTGCTCGCGACGTCGAAACGCGGCACGTCGATGATCCCCGGGGCCGTGACGTGCGCTGCGCCGAGCACGTCGGCGCCGAAACTCGGCGTGGTCGACCAGACGACGAGGACGCCGCCCGCGAGCCCGCTCGGGGCGCTGCCGACCGCGACCTGTACGAGACCCTGCGTCGGCGCGCCGAGCGAGACGAGCGGGAGGCCGAAGTCGCTCCAGAGGCGCGTACCTTGCGCGTTGATGCGCTGCACGCTAACGCCGTTCATGGCTTGGTTCGCGCTCTGCTCGCGCCAAGCGACGTAAATGTCGCCGTTCGCCTCGTTGAGGCCCGCGCTCGGGTTGACACGGATCTGCCCGGCTTGGGTCGAGACGGCGAGCCCGTTGTGCGCAAAACGCTCTATACCGGCGGCATCGATGTGCTGCACAAAACACTGCAGCGCTGGCGAAGAGCTGTACCAGCTGAAGAGCGAGCCCCCCGCGGCGTCGACGGAGAAGGTCGGGAAGTCGCCGATCTGCAGCGAGCCGCCCTCGAAGACCGCGAGCGAACCCGCGCCCCACAGCGTCGCGCCGCTGGCGTCGAAGCGCTGGGCGCGCAGGTGGCGCGGCGAGGAAAAACCGCCGGTCTGGTGGACGAAGGACAACACGACCTCGGCGCCGACGGCGTGCAGATCGGCCACCGAGTAGCTGCCTGCCGCCGGCGTGAGCGTCACGCCGGGCCCCCACTGCACCACGCCGCCCGCGTTGAGCTTCTGCAGGCGCACGCTGCTGCCCTCGAGCCAGGCGACGACCGCGCCACCATCACTCGTCGCCGCGACTTTAGGGCTCGCGACGAAGTTGGTCGTGCTCGTGAGGACGACCCCGGACGCTCCCCAGAGCGGAACACCCAAGGCATCGACACGCGCCGCCGTGATCTGCGTACCACCCGGGCGATCATCGCGGAACGCGAGCAGCGCGCCGCTCGGCCCGACATCGAGTCCGTAGTCCTGTGTGGACGTGAAGCCGCGATCTGCGACGAGCAGCCCGCCGTGGCCGAAGTGCTCGAGCCCGTTGATGTCGAGGCGCTGCAGGCGTACGTCGTAACCGCTCGCGATGCCGTCGAACCAGCTGATCCAGACGCCACCGTCGCCGGCAGGCACCACCTTGGCTTGGTTTTGGTCCGAGGGCGCGTCCGCGACCGCGAAATTGAGGCTCGGGTCGCTCGACCATTGAGCCAGGGCCGAGACTGTCAGAAGGCTGGTTCCAGCGAAACCAAAGAGCGCGACACGGCCGAAAGAAACGACAAACGGGGCAGGCTTCATAGCGGCTCATTGTAGACGCCCTCCGGACAACCCGCCCGGCGCCCTGCCGAGCGCGAACTCATCTGCCGCGCGCGCGGGGTGGCGCGATGCCGAGCGTGCTCGGCATCGCGAGGGACCCTGCGAGGCGCCTCAAGTGCTCCTCTGCCGCCTGCGAACGTTCGTTATAACCAGCCGCTCGCATTCGTTGGAGAATCGCCAGCGCCTCCGCGTAGTCGCCGCGCAACGCGCAGCTGGACGCCGCGTAGACACACTCCGCCGCGGCCAAACGCGCCCACGGGTCGCGCGCACGGCGCACATCACGGCGACCGAACGAGTGCTCGAACATGCGGAGGTCGAGCGCGCGAGCGTCGTACAGCTCGAGTCCACGCTCGAGCTCGGCGCGGATCAGCCACGCGAGCAACTCCTCGGCGGCCGCGCCGGCGGCTTCGCTCCCTTCGAACAGCGCGGCGGAATCGCCCCCACTCGCGCTCGCGGCGCTCAGCCAGAGGACCAGGAGCTCCGTCCGCCACACGCGACCTTCTCGCGGTCGCGCGGTCTCGGGAGTGCCCGCGAGCGCGACGAGCGCCGCTTCGGCGAGCCGCGCACCTGCCTTGGGTTCGAGCCCCGCGACGCGCCGCGCGAGTACGGTCAGGAAGCCGATGTCGACCTCCCACCACCCTGGGGTCACGTCGAGCTCTGCGCTGAACAACGAGCACCGCGCGAGCGCTTCGGCGATCGCGAGCTCGCCGCGGAAACGGAACTCCGCGCTCCCGGTCGACTCGCCCGCCAGCGCGAATGCGAGGTCCGCAGGGGCCGCGCGCAGCGCGCGCGCGAACACCGTCGCGTGGACCTCCAAAGGGACGGGCTCGGGTGAGCGCGCTAGACCCAAGAGGAGCGCCTCGCGGCGCACGAACGCCTGCTCCAGCGTGAGGTCCCCGAAGCGCATCGGCGGCCGGTTCACCTCCGCCGCGGCGGAGCGCTCCGGCGTCGGAGTCGGCACGACACGCTCTGCGGGGGCCGACGCGAGACCGAGTTGACGCTCCAACTCGCGCAGCGCGTCGAGCGCCAGTTCACGGCCCGAAGGCTGCGCCGCCAACGCCTCGAGCAGCGCCCCGGCCACCGTGTCGTCCGAGAGCGCCGTGATCTGCGAGGCGAGCACCGCGTGGTGACGCGGAGACGTCGCCGCGGCCTCCACCAGCGCGATGCGCACGCTCTCCGTGTACGGCAGCGGCACGCGGTCCAAGAGCTCTGCGAGCGCGTCCTCGCGGGCGGGTCGCGCCGGGAGCGCGCTGAGGGCACGCACCGCGCGCACCGCGAGCTCGGGTTCGCTCGTTCGCACGGCCTCGGCCAACGCGGCCGCGATGGACCGGAGGCTCGTGTCGGACGCTGTGTGCCGCGCGAGGACGATCGCGGCCTCCGTGCGCACGCGACGCGGGACGTCGGACGCGAGCAGCGAGACCAACACACGTCGAGCGTCGAATTCCGCGCCACTCGGCGCCGTGCGCGCGCCGCGGGCCGCTGGGTCCGCGCCACGCCCGCCCGTGTTCGGGTCCTGAGGATCCGCGCGAGGGTCGAGCTCGTCTTCGTCGTCGAGGCCTCGACCGAGCAGCGCGACGAGCGTCTTCGGCAACCTCGGTCGTGCATGTTCTGCCTCGTGCGAATCGAGACCGTTCGAGTTCGGACCCGGATGGAGGACTTGCATCGTGCGCCGCAGCGCGCGCTCGAGGGTCTCGACGAGGGGCGCGTTGCGCGCCCCCTCGACGGCGCGTTCACTCGCGAGCGCGAGCGCCAAGGTCGCCGCGCGGCCGTCGTGTGCGAGGCGGCTCTGGACCTCGACCGCAGCGACGATCGCCGCGACCTCGACCTCGAACCAATCCTCGAGCGCACGCAGCACCGCCGGGTCGTCGGCGAGCGGCCCGAGGAGCTCGATCCACTCCGACTTGGGCCCGAATTCGGACCCGTCGTCGGCCTCGGGTTCGGTCGCGATCAACTCCAGCAAGTCTGCGGCAAAACTCGGCCAACGCCGCCCGCGCGCGAGGTCGCGCAGCGCCTCGAGGCGACGCGCCCGCGGCATCGCGCGCCAGGCGCGATGCAACGCCGGCTCGGCGGCCTCCGCGTGGTGCGCGGTGCCGAGGACCCGCAAGGCCTCCGCAGCGAGGCGCGGCTCGTGATCGTCGAGCAGCGCCACGAGCAGCGGCAATCCGGAGTCCGGGTGACCCGCGTCCAACGCGTCCCTGGCGCAATCGAGGGCGACAGCCCGCACCTCGAAGTCGAGCGAGCGCGCGAAACGCGCGAGCGCTTCGCCGGACACCGGCTCGCCGCGCCGCAACAATGATTTCAATCCCGCGACGAGCAGATCGGGTCCGAGTTCCAGCGGCAACGCGCAGAGCTCCGCGGCGCTGAGCGTTTCGGCTGCGACCTCCGCGAGCAGCTCGCGCGCTCGGCCTCCTGGTGTCTCGGCGGCGCGCCGCAAGAGCGTGTCGCCCGCTTGTTCGAAGCCGCGCCCGCGTGATGCAAGCTCACCCAACGGCCGCAGGAGCTCGGCCGCGAAATCAGCGGTCCAGCGCGGCGTGTGTACCTCTCGAGGTGTCCCGTCGCTGCCGTTGCCGCCCGACTCGAACGGCCCCAACCCAGCGCCGTGACTCGCGGAGCGCTGCATGTTCCCATCGACCGCGTGTGCGAGCGCGACAGCGCCGTCCACCAAGCGCGTACGCGCCGCGTCGGTGAGCGAGCCTTGCCACGCAGACAACACGAGCGCGAGGCCTAAGAGGTCCGCGGAGTCGTCCGTAGCTCGCGACGGCGACGTCGCGAGTTTCATCGCGGCAGCTGCGTCCGCGTCTCGCAGCCACTCGGCGAGGGCCAGGACGACCTCGCCTCGCACATCGTCCGGTGCCGCGACGGCGAGCTCGGTGCACTCGGGTGGCAAGCCCCATGGCCCAGTGAGCCACTCGCTCGCCTCGCTCGTCGGAGCGCCGCGCCAAGCTGCGAGCGCGCGACGCGCAGCCACTTGGACCGCGTCGGGGTCGTGGAGCTCTGCATTCGCCACAGGCGCATGTCCACGCGCGAGCGCCGCGAGCAAACTGAAGCGCGTCGGTAGGACCTCGCCGCTGGACCCAGTGTCGTTGGATCCCGTGCCGTTGGATCCAAGGTTGTCGGCCTCCTGCGGGCGAGGCGAGGTCGACCAAGGCCACGCGACGACAGCGCGGAGCAGCGCCAGCCGCGCTTCGATCGATGGGTCCGAGGTCGCGGCGAAGAGGCTCGCGGGCGGCGAATCAGAGTGTGCCGAAGCGAGCAAGGCCACGGCAGCCGCGCGGATCTCCGGGCGCTCGTGGGCGCAGGCCTCGACTACCGCCGCGCTGTGCAAGCGCGCGGCGCGGCGCGCGAGCGGCGTGCGCCCGAGCGCGTCGAGCGCGAGATGGCGCTGCGTCCAATCCTCGGCCACGAGGAGCGCGGCGAGCTCGTCCTCGGGCAAGAACCCGAGCGCGATGGCACGCGCGAGGCGCTCGCGTTCGACCTCGATGGAGGGCGTCGATTGCGCGCTCGGCGCGGCGAAAGCCAATGCCGAGGTCGCCAGCGCACACGACAGAACGCGCGCAAGGAGCGGTGTGCGCTTGGACGGCGGCAGATCGTCGAAGGGGCTCACACGCGTTGACGGTGACGAAGCGCGCGCCCGGCGTCAACGGCCCGACGCAGAGTTCGTGCGAGCGTCGGCCCTCCGCGCCCGTACTCAGTGGCACCGCGCATGAGAGCCCGCCACGTCCCTGAAGCCGCGCACACCGCCCTCGGAGAGTCGGAGAAGCCCGACACACGTGACACCGCCTTCGCCAGCGGTCGGACCTCTCGTGACTGGACGAACCGCCGCGATCCTGGGTTGGACAACGCTACCGCGACCCCGACGAGGCGCGTCATCGCAGACTCTGGCCTGTGTCACGCTTTCGCCAGCGCCTTTCTGGACGCGGTGTTTGCGCCCCACATCCGCGCGGCCCGAGCCGCAGGCCATTGCGCTGAGCCCCCATCCTCGCGAACATCAAATCACAGATCACGTCCTCCGGATTGGAGAATGCTGCTGGCGCCTGCCTCGCCGCTGCGCGACCACGTCGTGCTGCGTCCAGTGGACTACGCAAGCGTTTTCTGCCGCGGCACCGCAGGCGCGATCAGACCGCTCATCGAGGCGCGTAGGAACGGCACGGGCACGACCGGCGATCCGCTCGACGATCTCGTGGACGGTGCGCCGAGTCCTATGAAGGGTCCTATGGAGGGTCCTATGGAGGGTCCTATGGAGGGCGACCGTGGACATCGCTGCCACCGGAGCGATCAGGCGCCGACGATCGCTACGCCCGACGCGCTGGCTTCCGCTCTGATCGCGTATTCATCCGTCGCTGGGGTTCCCTTCATCACACTCCGAGTGAAGTGGACGTCGCCATGGTACCTACTACCTATCACGTCGTTCCGAACGGCGACGGTTGGGCCGTCAAGCGTCAAGGGGCGGAACACGCCTCCCGCTTGACCACCTCCCGCCGCGACGCGGTCGCTCAAGCCGAAACCTTCGCACGCAACCAGGCCCCCGCGCGGGTCGTGGTGCACAACGCGGAAGGCCAGATCGAGGCCCAGACGAACTTCGAGCCGGGCGACGGGCAGTCGTCGGGCTCGCTCATCGGGCATCCTGCGTTCCTCCTCGGCGTCGGCCTCGCGGTCGGCGTCGCCGGCTTCACCTGGTTTGCGATGGCGAGCGACTGGGGTCGCTCGCGCGACCGCATGTGGCGCTGATCGGGCGCCGAGCGCTATGACCGCAATCCTCAACTTCCGTTGCCCGCAGTGCAACGAGGTACTGCAGATCGAGTCCGACGCGGTCGGACAGTCGGTCGCGTGCCCCAACTGCGAACAGCCCGTCGCGTTCGAGATCGAGCGCGCTCTCCCGATCGACCACGCCGAGCCCGGCGAACATGTGCATCGCATCGGAACGAAGGATGGGACGATCCAGGGCAAGGGTTCCGAGCAGGACCTCGACGTCCGCCATCCGGCGATGTTCCGCGCCCATCCGTTCCGATGGATCCTCGTCGCGTCCATTGCGGTCACCGGAATCGGCTGGGGCGTGTGGGCGATGGTCGAGGGTGAGAGTGAAGGTGCCCTCTTCCTCGGCGGCTTGGCGGCAGTGATCGTCGGCGTCGTTGCAGCCGGTTATTTTTTCGTCTGGTGGCTCCGGACCCATTACACCCAATTGCGCGTCACTAGCGTCCGCACGATCCACCGCGCCGGCTTCGTCGCGCGCAAGTCGACCGAGGTCCGGCACGACGACGTGCGGAACCTGCAACTCGAACAGTCCGCTCTCGAGCGGATCGTCGGTGTAGGATCAATCGCGATCTCGAGCGCCGGCCAGGACGGCCTCGAGATCGTCGCGCAGGACATTCCGAAGCCGCACGAGGTGATCGAGCTCATCCGTTCGCACCAGCACTCCGGTTGACCACGCGCGGGGTGCGACCCTGATGGGGGTTCCCTAAAGAGCCGGGTCACAAATACCAACTGTCGTCCGAGCGCATTCACAGTCCCGGCGCTCTGGCGGCCATTCATGCGGGGACCTGGCCCACGGTTTCTGGCGCGTGTGCTGCCCGGAAGGCGCCTTGGACCGACCCGTCGCGTTCTCGTGCAAGGGTCGCGGCTTCTGTCCGTCGTGCTGTTGTCGACGCATGGCGGAAGGCGCCGCGCACCTTGTTACGAATGTGATCCCGTACGTGCCGACGAGGCAGTGGGTGCTCTCGCTCCCCTGGGCGCTACGCTTCCGCCTCGTCGCGGCTCCTGACCTCATGTCGCGCGGTCGCGAGCTGATCGCGCCCCGACCCATGCGGCGTGAGGTCGCTTTCACAGCGCAGTCATCAAATCAGAGGGAGCTCGGCGAAAAATCTAGGCATGAGACTCTTCCTACTCCTCTCGACTCTGTTGCTGTGCTCGTCAAACTACGAGAGGTGTGAGGCACAGTCGCCACAGAAACCGGCACCTCCACGCCCAGGCAGGGTGCAAGAGAAGCCCGCGCCCGCGGCGAAGAGCTCCGCAGGTCAGGATGCCCCCGCAGGTCAGGATGCCCCCGCAGGTCAGGATGCAACGAAGCCGCCGACGAGCTTCATGCCTGTCGTTCCGGCCGGGCCCTTCACGGAGGTCATGGCGCGCGATCGTGGCGCCCTGGAGGAGTTCGGTTCGCGGCAAAACGCGCTGCTCCTGGAGCGTTACATTCTGGACGACGACCCGTCGACCGTGCGCATGTCGGGAGGCAGCAAGGCGGTACAACAGGGTGTGCGGGTCCGGTTGCACGAAGGCACGACGTGGGAGGGGCTCTCGTCCCTCCAGCCCGCAGAGATCAAACAAGCGGGGCACTTCCCGCTCGGGTTCCGTCCGTTGCCGCACGTCAAGCACGCCGTCGGCGGGATGGTCTTTCCGCAGGAGCAGATCGACGGCATCCAGAGGCTCGAGCAGCGCGACCTCTTGCGCTTCGACATCGCGTTCGATTTTCCATCGCACCTGACGCCAGAGTTCCCGGCTCCGATCTTCCTGACGACGCGCCCGGACCTCGGTGACGTATCGAAGGGCCAGCTCTTGAGCTTCCGGAATTATTACGAACTGTTCGACGGGGTGCTGACGCCGGTCCAGCTCGACGGGTTGAGGCTGCTGCTGACGCCGTTCCCGCAGCAGCAGTTCAACCAGACCGAGGATCGCAAGGTGGCGGACCCGAGCCTGGGCGTGACGTGCCTCGATTGCCACACGAACTTCCACTCGAACGCCGCGTTCCACCTGAACCCGGATACACGCCCGCAGACCCACCGCTTCCGGCTCGACACCCCGAGCCTGCGCGGGATGTTCAACCAGCAGATCCACGGATCGAAGCGCTCGCTGCGCTCGATCGAGGACTTCACGGAGTTCGAGCAACGCACGGCGTACTTCGACGGCGACCAGGTCACCGCGGCGAAGAAGGGCGTGCACCTCCCCGACCGGGCGAGCCAGGTCGCGCTGATGGCGCAGATGCAGAACATCATCGACCTCCCGCCGGCGCCGAAGCTCGACCTGCTCGGACGCCTGAACCCGGCGCTGGCATCCGACGTCGAACTCCTCGGCGAGGAGCTCTTCTTCGGAGCGGGCAAGTGCAACACGTGCCACCCGCCGCCGTTCTTCCTGGACAACCAGATGCACGACCTGCGGCTGGATCGGTTCTACACACCGGCGCTGATCAACGACCAGATGAACGTCGCGGACGGTCCGATCAAAACGTTCACGCTGCGAGGCATCAAGGATTCGCCGCCGTATCACCACGACGGACGGCTGTTGACGCTGGAGGACACCGTCGAGTTCTTCAACCTCGTACTGACGCTGAACCTCACGGTCGACCAAAAGACGGCGCTGGTCGCTTACTTGCGCTGTCTGTGAATCCGTGAATCACTGCGGTGAATCACTGCGGTGCGCGTACTCCTCATCCACAATCCGAAGGCCGGCTACGAGCAGATCGACGCGGCGCACAAGCTCCGCGACCGCCAACGACGTTCGCAATTGAGTCTGGCGAAGGTGTCTGCGCGCCCGCTCTCCACCGATACTCTTCCATGACCTGCAGAGCCCGCTCAAAAGGTCTCGCCGAGAGCAGCCGCGCCGTCGCCAGGGCAGCAAGGGCCGCCCCGCGCTGAGTCGCTTCTCCATAGCGAGCGTCGACGCGCCGCTCGCGGGCGGGATCGGCGATGCTCACCCGTTGCTACCCCGAACAGCCGCACGCGCGCGGTGCAAACGCTGAGCTTCTGGCAAGTACGCGATCAGGTCCGACGCCACGACCGCGCGCTCGCCGAGCGCGGCAGCTGCGAGGTCGCCCGCGACTCCATGCACGTACACTGCCGCGCACACTGCGTCAAAGAGGCTGTACGTCCCCGGCGCACGCGCCGCGCACAAATAGGCCGCGAGGATGCCCGCGAGCACGTCGCCTGCGCCCGCGGTCGCCATCCCCGGATTGCCGGTCTCCGCGCGCCACGTCCGCGTTTCGTCGGCAACCAGCGTGCCGGCGCCCTTCAACACGACGAGGCCCCGGGCGCGACGCGCGAGCTCTGTGGCCGCGACCTGGCGCTCGACCTCGCCCGGTCCGACGGCCCGCCGCAAGAGCCGCGCGGCTTCACCCGGATGGGGCGTCATGACGACTGGCGCGGCGGATCGCGTCAGTCGCTCGGGCTCACCATCGAGCACGTTGAGCCCATCGGCATCGACGATCAGCGGGCTCGCCAGAGAGACCTCGACTGGCGCCTCGATCAGCGCCCCAACGAGGCGCGCCGTCGATACGTCGTGACCGCGCCCGCAGCCGACGAGGCGGACATCAGCGCGCAGCTCGAGCGCCGCGCGCAGGCTGCGCGCACCATCCTCTGCTCCACCTTCGCCGTCGAGCGTCATGAACACCGCCTCGGGAGCCGCCGGCGCGATGGCCGCGATCAGCGCCCGATCCGGCACGACGAGGGTCACGAGGCCCGCGCCCGCGCGCTGGGCCGCGCGCGCGACGAGGATCGCAGCGCCGGGCATCGTGCGCGAACCGACGTACGCCGCGACACGCCCGGCGTCACCTTTGTGCGCGTCGCGGTGGAGTTCGGGGGGCGGAAGCGGCGTCGACATCGTGCGCTGTGCGGTTCAGGCGTCGGACTTCAAATCTCGACGAACAGCTCGCCGACGGCCGTCCCGGCCCAATTGCGCAGGATCGGCGAGCGCCATGCCGCGAGCGCGTGGGCCTCGTCTCTAGAAAGATGACCGAGGCGCTCGAGCACCGCGACGACGACCGCGTGGAGACCGCGCTGCCCCCCATCGTCCATCTTGACCGCGAGCGCCGCGTCCTCGCCGGGCAGCCCGACCGCGTACACGCCCTCGGCGCCGATCTTCGGGAAGAGGCGCCCGCGCGTCACACGTACGAGGTCCGTGCAGAGCCTCTTCGACGAACCGCCGAGCAGCACGGGATGTGCGCGCACCGCGGCGACGATCTGTTCGCATGCTGCGCGCCGCGACGCCTCGAGGCCGGCTGGATTGGTCACACGCGCGAAGGCCGTCGCGAGGCCCGTGAGCGGCATGCGGAACGTCGGCGCGCTGCAACCGTCGATCGCGGTGGTCAGCTCGAAGTCCTCGATTCCCGCCAGATCGCGCACCGCGGCGCGGACGTGGCGCTGGGTCAGGGAGTCCTCGGCGAGGTAACGCGCAGGGTCCTCGTCGAGGTGCCGGGCCAGCGCCAGGAAACCGGCGTGTTTGCCCGAGCAATTGTTGTGGATGCGCGTGCCCCGCTGGCCCGCGCGGCGCAGCTCGAAGCGCGCCTCGGAATTGCCCGGCGCCTGGGGACCACACTGCAGCGCGTTTTCATCGAGGCCGAGGCGCGTGAGCATGCTCGCCGCGCGCTCGACGTGGCAGGGCTCGGCGTCGTGGGACGAGACCGCGAGCGCGAGATCGGCCGAGTCGAAGCCGAACCGCGCCGCCGCGCCGGTCTCGAGCAGCGGCAGCGCCTGGGCACACTTGATCGCGCTGCGCACGAAAATCGGCTCGCGAAACGCGCCTTGACCCTCGTGCAGCGCGCCCGTCGAGTCCACGACGCACCACGCGCCGCGGTGTACCGATTCGGTCTCCGTGCCGCGTGTCGCCCGCACGAGGACCGGGTTCTCGGGCCAGATTTGATGGAGCTCGGGACCGCGGAGGCCAGCCGGAGGAACGGGCGGTCGATTGGGCATGCTGCGGAGCCATTGTACAGGTGGCCTTGTGTCGGGGGCCCGATAGAGAGGCCTGATACAGAGGCCTGGTATGCGGGGCCAGTCTGACCTACGCTTCACACGATGCCTTCCGAGCGCCTCGTCCCCGTCCGGCTCGCGCGCGTCGTCCTGCGGGACGGCGCCGAACAGCAGTGGATCTACTTGCAGGAGGTCGAAGGCCGCCGTGGCTTCCCCATCGTCATCGGGAACAACGAGGCGAGCGAGATCCACCGCGTGCTCGCCGACGAAACTCTCCCGCGCCCGCTCACGCACCAGTTGACCCTCGCCGCGGTCGAGGCCCTCGGCTCGAAGCTCGTGCGCGTCGACATCGTCGACCTCAAGAACAACACGTTCTTCGCGCGCCTCGTATTGGCGGGTGTGCAGGAGAACGTGCGCGAGGTCCACATCGACGCGCGGCCGAGCGACGCGCTGGCGCTCGCGCTGCGCGCGGGCGCGCCTTTGCGTGTGGCGGAGTCCGTGCTCGAGCAAGCGCGCACCGACTCGGCCGAGGACGCGCTGGCGGACGACGACGACAGCGGGGCTCCGCCGCCGAGCGCCGGGCCGGCGCCGGACGCGCCGCCCGAATCAGATTGACCGGAACGGACTGGCCGAATCGGACTGGCCGAATCGGAATAGCCGAACCTGAAGGACCTGATCGGCCCTGACCGGCGCATCCACAACGACATGGCGACCCGCAGCAGCAAATTCACCTTTCCCGGCGCGCACGGCGTCGAGCTCGCGGCGCGCCTCGACCTGCCCGCCGGCCGAGTGCTCGCGTACGCGCTCTTCGCGCATTGTTTCACGTGCGGCAAGGACAGCGCCGCCGCGGCGCGGGTCGCGCGCGCGCTCGCGGCGCGGGGCTTCGGCGTCTTGCGCTTCGACTTCACCGGCCTCGGAGGCAGCGGCGGCGACTTCGCGAACACGAATTTCAGCTCGAACATCGCGGACCTCGTCGCGGCGGCGCGGTTCCTCGCAGCGGAGCATGGTCCGACTCGGCTCCTCGTCGGCCACAGCCTCGGCGGCGCCGCGGTGCTCGTGGCCGCGGGCCAGATCGAAACGGTCGAGGCCATCGTGACGATCGCCGCGCCGTCGGATCCGGCGCATGTGCGTAAGCACCTCGATGTCGCGCAGATCGAAGCCGAGGGTGAGGCCGAGGTCACGCTCGGCGGCAAGAGCTTCCGCGTGGGACGCGAGTTCCTCGAGGACCTCGGCGAGGACTATCTCAGCGGCGCGCTCGGCGACCTCGGGAAAGCGCTCCTCGTGATGCACGCGCCCGGCGACAGCGTCGTGCCGATCCACCAAGCCGAGCGCATCTACAAGGCCGCGCGCGGTTACAAGAGCTTCGTCTCGCTCGGGGACGCGGACCACCTCTTGTCGCGGGCCGCCGACGCGGAATACGCGGCCGATGTGCTCGCGGCGTGGGCGAAGCGGTACGTGACGATGGCCGCGGACCCGGGCGACACCGAGCCGGGGCACGTCCTCGTCGAGGAGCTCGGCGGCAAGTACACGAACCGGGTCGCGGCGCGCAGCCACGAGCTGCTGGCGGACGAGCCGACCAAGGCTGGCGGCCTCGACGCGGGCCCTGCGCCCTACGAGTACCTGATGGCCGCTTTGGGCGCGTGCACCTCGATGACCGTCCGCATGTACGCGGACCACAAGGGCTGGCCACTCGAGCGTGTGAGCGTCGACCTCGAGCACTCGAAGGTCGACCTGCCCGCGGGCCACCCTCTGGCAGCCGACGGCAAGGGCAAGCAGGACCTCTTCGTGCGCACGTTGCAGCTCACGGGCCCCCTCGACTCCGAACAACGCGCGCGACTGCTCGAGATCGCAGGTCGCTGCCCAGTGCATCGAACGCTCGAAGGCGCGAAGGAGATTCGCACCGTCGAGCGTCCGGTCGAAGGCCCCTGAGGGCTCCCGCAAAACGGGCGGCGGCGTCGCTGCGACCGCCTCGGTCCAGAGTCAAGCGCGCGGCTTGAGCTTGTAACGCGTCTCGGCGACGTGGGCGACGATCGCCGCGACGGTCGGGTCCCCCTCGTCGAGGCCCACGGTCGCGGTCTTCGCCTTGTCGTCGATGACGATGTCGGCCTGGTCGATCCCGTTCATTTCTGCGATGGCGTCACGCACCAACCCGGGGCAAGACGCTCATGTCATGCCGGAGACGTCGAATGTGACCACTTTGGCCTTCTTCGAGAGGTCCGCGACGGTGGCTGGCGAATCGGAGTACGAGGACTGCGTGCAAGCGGTCAGGGCAGCCATCAGGGCCGCGGCCGCGAAGGGGCGAATCGGGATCATGATCGAGGTTGGTTGGGTGACGTCGGCCGCCTCGAATCGAGCGGGCGGCCTACAACGAGCTTAGGACTTGGGCGCGACTGTCACAGCCCCCAGACGGGTGAAATTCCTACACTGCCCCGATGCGCGTCTCGGTCCTCGGCGGCGGCCCCGGTGGCCTCTACGCCGCCATCCTCCTGAAAAAGGCCTTCCCGGCCTGGTCCCTCGTCGTCCACGAGCGGAACCGGGCCGACGACACCTTCGGCTGGGGGGTCGTGTTCAGCGACGAGACGCTCGGCAACTTCGAGGAGCGCGACCCCGAGAGCATGGCCGCGATCCGGGCGGAGTTCGCATATTGGACGGACATCGAGACCTACATCGGTGAAAGCTGTGTGCGCTCGACCGGGCATGGCTTCTGCGGCCTCGCGCGCCGGACGTTGCTCGCGATCCTGCACGAGCGCGCGCGGGCGGTCGGTGTCGAGCTGTGTTTCCAGTCGGAGCAATCGCGGGCGACGCTCGAGCCCGAGTGCGACTTGTTGGTCGCCGCCGACGGCCTCAACAGCCCCGTGCGCGAGGAGCGTCGCGAGGTCTTCGGTTCGAGCCTCGACTGGCGGCGCTGCAAGTTCTCGTGGCTCGGGACGAACAAGCCGCTGTCGGCCTTCACGTTCGTCTTCCGCGAAAACGAACACGGCGTGTGGAACGTCCACGCCTACCCCTTCGAGCGCGGCGCCGAGCCGCGCTCGACGTGGATCGTCGAGTGCATGGAGGAGACTTGGCGCGCGGCTGGCCTCGAGGACGCGAGCGAGGAAGAGACCGTGCGCTACGTGAGCGCGCTTTTCGCCGACCACCTCGACGGTTTCGAGCTGCTCACCAATCGTTCGATCTGGCGCACATTCCCGACCGTCACCTGCGAACATTGGGTCGACGGCAAGGTCGTCCTCGTAGGTGATTCGGCGCACACCGCTCACTTCTCTATCGGGTCGGGGACGAAGCTCGCGATGGAGGACGCGATCGCGCTGCAGGACGCGTTCCTGGGCCTCGGCCAGGCCGAGCCCGACGCGGCGGGCATCGCGCGCGCCCTCGCGGCGTATGAAGCGGATCGTTACGTCGACGTCGTGAAGACGCAGAAGGCCGCGCAGACGAGCCTCGAGTGGTTCGAGCACTCGGGCCGCTACCTGCGCCAGGACCCCGAGCTCTTCACGTTCAACTTGATGACGCGCTCGAAGCGCATCACGTATGACAACCTGGCGTTGCGCGACCCGGCGCTCGTGCGGCGCGCGACGGCGCGTTGGAACGAACTGGAGGGCGCGCCGCGGCGCGACACTCCGCCGATCTTCGCGCCGCTGCAGCTCGCGGAGCTGACGCTGCCGAATCGCGTCGTGGTCTCGCCGATGTGCCAGTACAGCGCGACCGAGGGGGTCCCGAACGACTGGCACCTCGTGCACCTCGGCGCGCGCGCCGCGGGCGGCGCGGGCCTCGTCATCACGGAGATGACCGACGTCGAATCGGACGGCCGGATCACCTATGGGTGCACGGGCCTCTGGAACGACGAACAGGAGCGGGCTTGGCGGCGCATCGTCGAATTCGTGCACACGAACACCGGCGCGAAGATCGGGATCCAGCTCGCGCACGCCGGGCGCAAGGCCTCGTGCAGCTTGCCCTGGGACGGGGACGCCCCGTTGCGCGACGCGAGCACGTGGACCGCGATCGGCCCTTCCGCGGATCCTTTTGGGCCGGACTGGCCCACGCCGCGCGCGATGGAGCCCGCAGACCTCGAGCGAGTGCGCGAGAGCTTCGTCGCAGCCACGCGGCGCGCCCTCGCTGCGGGTTTCGATCTCGTCGAGGTGCACCTGGCGCACGGGTACCTCTTGTCGAGCTTCCTGTCGCCGCTCAGCAATCGGCGGACTGACGCTTACGGCGGCACGCTGGCAAATCGCATGCGTTACCCGCTCGAGGTAGTCGAGGCCGTGCGCGCGGTGTGGCCGCGCTCGAAGCCGCTCGCGGTGCGCGTGTCGGCGACGGACTGGCTCGACGAGGAGGGCTGGACGATCGAGGACACGGTGCTGCTTGCGCGCGAGCTGTCAGCGCGTGGTTGCGACCTCTTGGATGTCTCGACCGCAGGCAATTCGCCGCGCTCGAAGCCGGAGTACGGCCGGATGTATCAGGTGCCGTTCGCGGAGCGGGTGCGTTACGAGACGGGAATGCGCGTCATGGCTGTCGGCGCGATCCAGGGCGCGGACCACGCGAACACGATCCTGTGTGCGGGTCGCGCGGATTTGGTCGCGATGGCCCGCCCGCACCTCGCAGACCCGCATTTGACGTTGCGCGCGAGCTTGGAGTATGGCGTGCCGGACGCGGTGCATTGGCCGAAGCAGTATTTGGCCGCTGCGCGCTGAGACCAGAGGTACCGAACCCGACCCAAAAATTAGGCGAGAGTCGCGCGCGGAGCGCGCGCGACTCTCGCCTAATTTTTGGGTCGGGTTCGGTACCTCTGGTCTCAGCGCACCCCGACCAACGGCAATTCGCGCGGACCGTGTTCCAAATCCGCCGCAGCGAACTTGCCCCGGCCCATCAGGCTCACGCCCGCGTACGTGCCATCGAGGCCCAGTACATACAGCTGCAAGTCGAACGTCGGGTGGCCCGTGTCATCAACCAGTGACGGTTGCCACGCCGCCTGGCGCTGCGTTTGGCGCACGACACGCAACAACACCTCGAGCCCCGCGTCGAGGGGTGACCTGCCCGCGCGCAACAACTCGACACACGCCGAGCTCGCGTGCGCGAGGATCGCGGCCTCACCGCGGCCCGTACCACCTGCGCTGCCCGCGTCCTGGTCGACGTAGAGGCCCGCGCCGATGATCGGCGAGTCCCCCACGCGGCCCGGGATCTTCCACGCGAGGCCCGACGTCGTCGTCGTGCACGCGAGGTCACCGTTCGCCGCGCGCGCCGAGACGTGGATCGTGCCCGTCGGGCGCCGCGCGCCGAAGAGGTCCGTCACGGCGACGTCCTCGCCATGGTGCCGGATCACCCAGCTGTTCTTCTTGTCCGCCGCCTTGCCGCCGCCCGCGGCGCCCTTGCGCGGCGGCGGGAGGCGGTCGTCGTTTGCGCTCAGCGACTCCTTCCACGCCATCCAAATGCGCCGCGTCTCCTCGGTCAAGAGCTCCGTGTGCGGATGCCCGTGACTGCGCGCGAAGCGGTACGCGTCGTCGCCGACGAGCATCACGTGGTCCGTGCGCTCCATGACGAGCCGCGCGACCTCGCTCGGATGCAGGATGTTCTGGATGCACCCGACGCTGCCCGCGTTGTGCGTGGCGCCGTCCATGCAGGCGGCGTCGAGGGTGACACGCCCCTCCTCGTCCGGCAACCCGCCGAGGCCGACGCTCCGGTCCTCCGGGTCCGCCTCGACGATCTTCACGATGTCGATCGCGACATCGAGCGGCGCCTCGCCGTCGGCGAGGCGCTTGAAGTGTTGCTGCATGCCGGCGAGCGCGTTGTGCGAGCCCACGAGCGCAGGCGACTTGCGACGGGTGTGCACTGCAGGCGCGGCCCCCAGCGCCCGGGTCGCCGTGCCTGCGCCGAGGCCGCACACGGCGAGGGCCTTGAGGACGCCCCGTCGCTCGACGGTCTGGGTCTCGATGGGCGAGGTCGGAGCGGCGTCGTGGATTCGTTCGTGCATGGCGTCAACTCGTTCTGTCCGGGGTCTTCTCAGTCGCAGGTGTGCGTGGCTTCTCTGGCGGCGAGGTGATCAACCTCCAGTCGCCGGCTTCGCGGCCGAATCGGCCTTTCCGCCGCGGCGCTCCCCATTCAACGGCTCTCCGAGGCAAACAGCGCGCAGCCAGTGGCGCGCCCCATCGAACCACTCCTTCCAGCGCGTGATCGCGGCGTCCCCGCGGCCCGCCGCGACGACCGCATCGAGTCGCATCTGGCGCTCGAGATTGAGCGAACCGAGGTGGCGCTCGAGGTCCCCCGGCGCCGCCGCAGCGACGGCCAACGCGCCCGCCAACGCCGCGACCGACGTCCGCCGCAGCTCGTCGCCATCGACGTGGTTCATGCGGTCGAGGCTCGTCGAATACGAATAGTCCGTGAAGTGCCAAAGGAGGCACGCGGCGACGCCCTGGGCGAGGTAACGGTCGTGGTCGCTGCCCCCCTCCCACGGGTGCTCGCGTGTCTCCCAACGCGGCGCGCCGCTGCGCCGCTCGGCCTCATACGCCGCGACGTCGAGAAGCGCCTCGCGCAGAATGATCGAGAGGCCGTGGCCGAAGACATCCTCCTCTGCAACGGCGCCCGCGCCCCACGGTGTGTGCTCGTCGGGCGGCAATGGGTCGAGCGCGCCAGGGTCGTAACCACGCTCGAGGAGGCAGATGGCGCCGGTCTCCGTGCGGCTGGTGCCGATCATGTCGGTCACGACCGCGGCGATCACTTCGCGTCGCGAATGCGCGAGGGCCTCGGCGCCGGCGCGGGCCTCCTGTCCGAACACGAACGCGAGGCTCCGACGGGGCCGCGGCAAGGCGCCAGAGTCGACGAGGCGCTTGATGAGCAGCGCACCCTCGAGCATCGCGGCAGCGCCCGCGGCGTTGTCGTTCGCGCCCGCGCCGTCGACGTGCGCCACGACGTGCACGACTTCGTCCGCGCGCTCGTCACCGACGATCGTCGCGACGACCGTGCGCAGTGGCCGCGCAGCGAAGCGCACGGAAGCGAGCAAGCGAACCTGGCCACCCTGGCGGGCGGAGTTCGCGAGCGCGCGCGCGATGCGCGGCGAGACGTAGAAGCTCGGCAGGGTGGTCCCGGCGCGCACCGTGTCCTGGAAGATCGCGTCGTTGTGCTGTTCACGCCCGGACGGGTCGACACAGTACGGGAACAGGAACGACGAGATGACACCCGCGGCCTCGCGCTCGCTAGCGAGCGCTTCGACGTCGCGGATGCGGCGCTCCGTGAGCAGAATCATGCCGGGACGCGTCAGCTCTTCCGGGCTCAGCGCGAGGGCCCCGACGAGGTCGCAGCCCGGCGCGTTGATCGGCAACACGACGCGGCTCGGCGCGCTCGGGCCCTCGAAGCTGACGACGTCGACCGCTTGGATCGGGACACCTTGCGCGTCGACGCGGACCAGCTGAACCACCGCTGAATCCGGTGTCCAGCTGCGCGCGGGGAGGTCCTTGCGCAGGATGTCGAGCTCGGAGCCGCTGCCGGCCCCGAAACCCGCCGCGTAGAGGTCCGCGAGTACGCGGTCGACAACACGCTCGTACCCATCGCTCGCCGGGGCGCGGTAGAAGCCATCCGCGAAGGTCGCGAAGCCGAGGGCGCGATCGACCTCGAAACGCTTGAACAGCTCCGGCACAAAACGCGCGCTGCCGCGCCGCTCAGCTTCGACGGCCGCGTTGACGCCGCCCGGTACGACGGCCGCGCCCGCGTGGTCCATCGCGACGGGCAGCTGCGCGAGCGCGTCCTCGGGGACTCTCACCCCGGCGGACTTGCCGCCCGCGCATCCGCCGGCGCCGAGCAAGGCGCCGAACAGCGCGCCGCAGGCGAGGCTGCGACGCCGCGCAGACCCCGATGCAGCGCGCGACACGCGGACGATTCGGGCCTGGGTCATGTGCACAGCAGTCATGGATCAGCCTTGGATGTGGCGGTCGATCAAGAGCCCGAGGCGCAGCCGCGCCTCGGCAGAAATCGCCTCGCGTGACGTGAGGATCGCGCCGCGGAGCGCGTCGTGCGCAGCCACGCGGCCGAGGCGCGCAGCGCGCGGCGCCGCGAGGGCGAGGATGCGCTTGGCGGCGCTGACGTTGGCCGCCATGACGGCGAGGATGGCGTCGACGGTCACGTCGTCGTGACCCGTGTGCCAACAGTCGAAATCGGTCGCCATCGCGAGGGTCGCGTACGCGAGCTCGGCCTCGCGCGCGAGCTTGGCCTCCTGCAGGTTGGTCATGCCGACGACCTTGCAACCCCATGAGCGGTAGAGGTGCGATTCGGCGCGGGTCGAGAACTGCGGACCCTCCATGCACACGTACGCGCCGCCGTCGTGGGTCACGACCCCGGCCTCGCGGGCGGCGCCGAGCAAGACTTGGCGCAGCTCTTCGGATACCGGATCTGCGAACATCACGTGCGCCACGACGTCCGCGTCGAAGAACGTGTCCGCGCGGTGCCGCGTGCGATCGATGAACTGATCGACGGCCACAAAATGACCCGGCTCGATGTCCTCGGCGAGCGAGCCGACCGCCCCGAAACCGATCACGTATTCGACCCCGAGCCGCTTCATGCCCCAGATGTTGGCGCGATACGGGATCGCCGACGGCGGGATGCGGTGCCCGCGGCCATGGCGCGGCAGGAAGACGAGGCGCACCCCGTCGAGCACGCCGGTCACGAAGCTGTCGCTCGGCGCGCCGAAGGGCGTCGCGAGGGTGATTTCGCGGACGTCGGACAGGCCTTCGAGGGCGTAGAGGCCCGAGCCACCGATGACCCCTACGGAAGGGTATTCGCTCATGTCCGTATGGTACGGAGCGGGAGGATGATACGAAGCCGGTTGTCGAATCGGCGCCGCGTACCTGGTACCGTACGACGATTCGACAACCCCCCGGGGTCAACCTCACCGCGCGAATCAGCGCCGCGTGGCGAATCCCGGACGACTCTCCGCGTGATCAACGCCCCCGGCCACGCCGCGGGCCGCCACGCCGCGGCCTTGCGCCGCCTCCGCGCGCTCGCCGCGGGCCGTACGGACGCTCGTCGGTCGTCCGTGCAGGACCCTGCCCGCCGCCGTCCGCGCTGCTGCGCCGGTAGTGGTAACTCACGTCGCTCGGATAACGCCGCGCGTCGCGGGCTCCGCGCCCGCCCTCCCCATCGCCGCCCCACGGGTGCCCGTCGCCGCCCCACGGTTGGAATCCCTCGGGGTCGCTCGGACGTGAGGAGGGCCCTGCGCCGAAGGTCGGACGCGACCCGTAACTCGGACGTGGCCCGACCATGCGCTGCACAACGAGGGTCGCGTAAGCGCCGCGCGGCAAGTCGAACGAGAGCTCGACCATATGGCGTCCCGGGTTCAGCGGGTCGACCTTGGCCGGCCGCATACGCAGCTCGCGAGGCACGACGACCGTGGAACGTAGCTCGGCAGCGAGCGAGAAGCCGGGCACACCCTCGACCGCGAATTGCGCGGGTGAGAGGCCGTGTTGGCGCAATTCGGCCTCGAATGCTGCGCGCTGATCGTAGTCGGTCACGCCCTCGAGGTATGGACCGGGCAACGGCAGGGCGCCGCCCCACGACTCGGGCAGTCGAACGCGGCCGCGGGGCATGACGAGCGTGCCCTCGACGTTGCGCAGCGTGAACGACTCGCGTTCGTGACGCCCGAGCCAGGCTGCGAGCACTCGATTCCAGAGGTGCGACTGGAACGCGAACAAGTGAATCACCCGTTCATGGCTGCCGACGCGGTGCATGGCGCCGACGAGGTCATCGGGCTCGCGCTTCAAGTGGTCGAACACCGAATGGTGGCGACCGAACGCACCCGCGATCTCGCGACACGCTTTCCAATCACCCCAACGCCGCCAGAGCGCGGCCTTCAAACGGCGATTCTCGGCCTTGTCGTGCGGTGACGCGCTCGCGACGAGGCGCTTCAGCGCCTCGGATACGTCGCCCCTGGCGAGGTCGACGAAGATCCAGCCCTGGCCATGGCGCAGGTTGCCGAAGCGCTGCTCGTCGAAGTAATTCGGCAGGCCGAATTCACGCACCGCGTCGAGCGACGCGCGCATGCGGTGCAGCTCGGATTCCCCGAGGTCGCGCACGACGATCTTGAAGCCGTTGCCGTCCGAGTCCTCGCTCGACAAGGGCCGCGAAAGGCCGCCGACGGGCTGGATCGAGAGGTCGCTGCCGTGCACGTGCACGAGCTCGCCGCCGGGCACGCTCATGTACTGGTGCGTCACACCCTGGCGGTCCTTGAGGCCGGCGAGCCCGACCTCTCCGGGCGTGACCCCCGCGCGCCGCGCGAGCTCGCGGGCGGCATCGAGCGTCGTGAGCTTGCGTTTCGTCACCCGGTACACACGGTGCGCGCCGCGCTCGTCGAGCAGCCCTTCGCGCAAGAGCTCGGTGACCTGGAAATCGTTCGGGCGTTGCTTGAGCTTCATGACCGCCGTGCCCGGAATGGACGCACTTTGCGCATCTGTTTGAGGACCCGCTGAAAATCACCGGGGAGCGGCGCCTCGGCAGAGGCACCCGGGCTGCCGGGCACACCGTCGAGGTCCGGCACCGCGGGCAACGTGAGCCGCGCGGCGTGCAATGTGAGCCGGTCCATGAGCGGGCGTTCGACGCCGCCGCGTTTGGAGCGATAACTGGCCTTGATCTCCGACAACTTCAATTCGTTGCGGCGCCCGTAGACGTGGTCGATCACCAGCGGGAAACCCGCGTCCGCGAGGTGCACTCGGATCTGGTGCGTGCGCCCCGTCAGGGGCTCGGCCGCGAGCAGCGTGAAGCCGCCGAAACGCTCGAGCACGCTGACCCGCGTCTGGCTCGGCTTGCCATCCGCGTGCACCATCATGCGCCCGCTCTTGCGCTCGTCGGGCGCGATCGGGCGATCGATGACGTCGGTTTCGCCCATCTCCAGCGGGTACTCACCTTCGACCAAGGCGAAGTACCTCTTCTGCACCTCGCCGCGCTCGAACGCCCCGCGGAGCGCGCGTTCGGCCTGCAACGTCTTGGCTGCGGCGAGCGCACCCGTCGTGTCCTTGTCGAGGCGATGCACGAGGCGCGGACGCCAAGGCACGCCGCGCTGTTCGGCGAGGGCCAGGAGCGCGCCCGCGACCGTCGGCAATTCCGGGGCCCAGCGCTCGCTCTCGACGGCGAGGCGCGCGGGTTTGTCGACGATGATCACGGCCTCGTCCTCGTACAGAACCTGGAGGCGCTGCTCGGGGGCGACGCTCGGGCGCGGCAGGTCTTCCTCCTCGAAGGAACACAGGACGACGTCGCCGTCGCGGAGGCGTTGGGCCGGGTGGGTGACGGCGCCATCCAGCAGGACGCGGCCGATCCGCACCTCGTTGCGCAGCGCGCCTTTCGGCACCCCGGGAAAATTGAGGCACAAGAACTCGTCGAGCTCGAGTCCAGCCCGCTCGGGCGGCACGACGAACGTGTAGTTCACGGCCTTGGGTCCGAGGGTTCGACAGAGTCGCGCACCCCCCGGTCCAGGGTGATCGGCGGCGTCGGGCTGGCCGTCGCGGCGTAGATGGCGGGCTTGAGCACGCCGACCATCGGTAAATTGCGGTACATGCCTCGGAAGTCGAGGCCGTAGCCGACGACGAAGAGGTCGGGCACTTGCAACACGCGGAAGTCAGCCTCGAATTCGACGGCGCGGCGCGCGGGTTTGTCGAGGAAGACACACGTCTCGACGCTCACCGCGCCGCGGGCGAGGAGCTCACCCTTCAACCGGTAGAGGGTGTTGCCGGTGTCGAGGATGTCGTCGATGAGGAGGAGGCTGCGACCCTCGATCTCATTGTTCGACGGCAGGTAGTTGAGCGTGAGCTCGCCGGCCTCGGTGCCCTGGCCGTACGACGACGCGGCGACGAACGAGAGCTGGAGCGGGATCGGGATGCGGCGGATGAGGTCGGCGCAGAAGACGCACGAACCCTTGAGCACGGACACGACGGTGAATTCGTTGCCGCAGTACGCGGCCGTGATCTCGGCCGCGACACGGTCGATCCCGGCCAGTATCTCGGCTTCCGAGAAGAGAACTCGTTCGAGGTCGTCGTGCACGTCGCGGAGGGCCCGGAGGAGGCGCCCGTGGGAGAAAAGCCCTCGGCGGGGATGACGCGGTACGGGAAGCGTCGGACAGAGCGCGCGGCGGGCCGCCGTGCTGCGACGGTCTGCAACGGGTCGCACCGATTCGGGCGGGAGAGTGTAAGGATCCGGCACGCTCTCGCCAAGTCCCAGTCGTAAGGACTAGAAAGTCCTTCAGCGAGACTCTACAACACGCACAGGGTCGCGAGGGTTCCCTCCGCGCCCCGCCGACGCGATCACGCTCGAGGCCCACTTTCTGGGCCCTGAATCGGGGCCAGAGGTCGCGGTCCGAGATCGAAGTCGCGAGCTCGCGACGCACCCGGATCGACACAAGAGCGATGGGGTTTCCCTGCGCCGGATGGCGCTGACGTCACATTCATGGCTATTCAAGAAACGACTGTGAGCGGCCGCAAACGCCGCGATGAACTGGAACAGATCCGCGACCTCGAGGTCCGCATCAAAGAGGTCGAGGCGCGCAAGCTGCGCCGACGTCAACGCTCCGAATCGCCGGTCCTGAAGGACTTCGAGCGTTTGAAGAAGCAGATGGCGCGATTCGCGCAAGCCTGCATGAATCACCAGAGAGCTGACATGGCGAACTCGATGTTGGCGTTCATGTCGGTGCTCGAGCGCCAAGCACGCGAGGTCCGCGACACCGATTACGAGGGCGACGAAGCGAGCGACATGCTCGACGATCTCGACTCGTGAGCGACGACGTGTACGGGCGCCTCGCTTTACGCGAGCTGGCCTATGGCGCAGGGGTCGAAGAGCTCGGCCTCGAGCGCCTCCACCGCGGGCGCGTCTTCGATGTCGCGCACGCGGAGATCCGGCTGCCCTCTGGGCTGGAACAGCACTTCGACATGATCCTGCATCCTGGCGCCGCGGCGATCGCGGCGTTGGATGGGGACGGGCGACTCCTGTGCGTGCGGCAGTACCGCATCGCAGCCGGGAACTGGATGTTGGAGCTGCCCGCCGGACGCTTGGAGCCCGGCGAGGATCCGCTCGAGGCTGCGCGCCGCGAGCTCGAGGAAGAGACCGGGCACCGTGCGCGCGAGTGGAAGCTCTTGAGGCGCTTTTTTCCCGCGGTCGGGATCTGCACCGAGGTGATGTACCTGTACCTCGCCACGGACCTTTATCCCGTTGGCGCAGGCAAACTCGCAGCAGACGACGACGAAGAGCTCGACGTCGTGCGCGCGACACCGTCTGAGCTCCTCGCGAGCGAACCTGCAGACGCGAAGACGTTGATCGCCGCGCTCTTGATTCAAGCAGGCTCTTGATTCAAGCAGGCTCTTGATTCAAGCAGGCTCTTGATTCAAGCAGGCTCTTGATTCAAGCAGGATGGTCCGCCGCGAGCGCGACCAAGTGACCGAAGCCCCCTTGCCCGGGGGCGCTGCGACCGTAGCGGTCGACCCGTAAGAGGGCCCCACCTGCGGCGATCCAAGCGCCCCCATCGGCCGTGGCGAGCATGTCCTCCGCGCCCGCGGCAGGCAGATCGCGACGCCAGACCCCGACTCGACCGCCGCCACCCACACCGACGAGCAGCCTCGCTCGAGCGTCCGTGATCCAGGCCGCTTGAACGCCGGTCGCCGCCAACGCTCCCGGCTCGAGGTCGAAGCCGCGCGCCCACACACGGCGCGCGCGTCCTCCGCCATCGAGTTGCCAGCGGCCAATGGCAGCGCCCGCGCTCGTGTCGGGCCCCGCGCGAGCGAGAATCCAGGCCCCCGCACCGTCGGCGTCCGGCGCGACACGCACGCCGCGCGCTCCGGGCGCGAGACGGTCCGAGGCTGCGACGGCGGCGGGCCGCACTTCCGCGCGGCTCCGACTGCCTGCTCGCAGGTCCGCGAGGTGCGCGTTCTCGAGGGCAACGACCTCACCCCCCGTCCCCACGACCCACAGTCGACCGCCGCCGAAGCGTGCACACGCGGGCTCGAATCCAAGGGGCAGAGTCACGCCTTCAGCGAGTGGCGCCGCCACCTCCCCCAGCACGCCGGCCGCCAACGGCGAAGGCGCGCCGTGCAACGTCGCGACCCGGCCACCACCGGCACGTTCGAGTACGACGAGCGCGCCCGTTCGGCGATCCGCGCTGAGCCAATCCTCTCCAACACGCACGCCGAGCGCCGCGCAAGCCGCCACACGCCGCGTCGCGCCGAGCGCGGTGACGTGTACGAGTTGATGCGCGCCGTCCGGGGTTCGCTCGAGGGCGCTCGCGATGAACACGCCGCCTGCGCCGTCCTGAGCGAGCGCGACCGGCGCGACGATCGACGCACGGCGCACGATGAGGCCATCACGATCGCAGGCCACCACCGCGTCCGACGCACGATCTGCTGCCCAAAGACTCGGGGTCCCGAACCCACGAGCGATGCGGCGCGCACGATGTCCGCAGCCCGCCGCCGCGAGCAAGCCTCCGACGCCGGTCCAAAGCCACTCGCGACGTGTCCACATGAACTTCCTCCGTAACTTCCTCCGTGCGACCCCCGTAGCGCGACCCCCGCAGAGCGACGCCCGCAACTCGATGACCGCGCGAAGGTGCGTGCGGTGACACTGCAAACGCGAAGAGCCGCAAAACCGACTGCGCGGACAATGTGCGCCCTGCGAGGCAACCGCGGCGGGACGCACCGCCGCTCGACCCCGTGGAGTAACATCCCCGCCTGTGAGCGGCCGCCTCTCCTCCTCGATGTTCGCTCCATGCCTCAGCGTGTTGCTCGTCGGGTGCACATCACCCTCCCAGCCATTCGACTGGTCGACGTACGACGGACCCGGGGCGCAGCACTTCGCGCAAGAGGAGTACCAGCTGCCGCAGTTCGATGACCCATTGGAAGGCGTCAACCGCCGGATCTTCGCCTTCAACGACTTCACATTGACCGAGATCGTCGCGCCGGCCGCCACGGGGTACAGAGCGGTCCTCCCGCGGCCAGTACGCGCTGCGCTCGGGCGTTTCTTCGAGAACCTCCTCTTCCCAGGCCGCTTCGTCAGCAACGCGCTGCAAGGTGAGTTCGGAGGCGCTTGGGACGAGACCCAGCGCTTCGCCGTGAACAGTACGGTCGGCGTCGCCGGCCTGTTCGACGTCGCGCGTGGCTGGGGCATCGAGCCAGACGACGAGGACCTCGGCGCGACGTTTCGCAAATGGGGTTGGGCACACTCGACGTATTTGATGGTGCCGGTCCTCGGCGCCAGCAGCGCTCGGGATGGACTCGGGTATCTCCTCGGACTGGGGCTGGACCCGGCGTCCTATTTCCTACCGGTCTCGGTCCTGCGGGGTTTCAATCGCCTCGCGGACGAGGTCCCCGCGCTCGCTCAGGCGCTGCAGGTGAATTACGACCCGTACGAGCTGGCGCGCCTGTTGCACCACTTGCAGCGCGACGTCGCGACTGAAGCGATCGTGTCCGTGCCCGAGAACGACGGCGCCACGGAGACGCTCGGGGCGATCTTCCTCGTGCCGACCGAGCCGACCTTCGACCGGCGCAGCGAGACGTTGTGTGTCGTGCACCCGGCGACGGGTCGCGAGGTGACCTACAACCTCTGGCTGCAGGACGGCGCCGCTCCGATCGACTACATCATCCCCGGTCTCGGCGGGCACCGCACCAGCAGCACCGCGCTGGCGCTGGCCGAAGCGGTCTTCGCGGAGGGTTCCCACGCGGTGACGATTTGCAGCTCGATGAACCACGAGTTCATCGAGTCCGCCTCCAGCGTCGACTTGCCCGGTTACTTGCCCGTCGACGCACGGGACACGCACGAGCTCCTCGACGCGATCGATCGCGACATCCAACGACGTTTTCCCGCTCGCTGCACATCGCGACGACTCGGCGGTATCTCGTTCGGCGGGATCACGACCCTCTACATCGCGGCTGCTGAATCGGAGAACAACGGGCTCGTCGAATTCGCTGCGTACCTGGCGGTGAACCCACCGCTCGACCTCCGGTACGGAGTCGAGCAGATCGATCGGTTCTACAACGCGCCGCTCGAAGTGCCGGCGGAATCACGTGCTCGCTGGGTCGAGTCCGTATTCGCCAAGACACTCTCCCTCGCCGACGATGTCCTGGTGCCGAGCCGCGGAGCGCTCGAATTCTCTGCGCGCGAAGCCCGCTTCCTGATCGGGCTGACGTTCCGTGCCAAGCTCCGCGAGGTCATCATGTGTACGCAGCGGCGGAAGAACCTCGGTGTCCTTCACGCGCCGCTCGGCGCGCGCCGTCGTGGCGCCGCCTATCGAGAGATCGATCAATTCTCGTTGATGGAGTACTTCTACGCGTTTGTCTTGCCCTATTACGCTGCGAGGGACCCATCGCTGACATGGGACGACAGCGGCGCCGATCAGCTCTTCAGCGCGTGTGACGTGCGCTCGATCGGACCCGAGTTGCGAGCCAATTCAAAGGTCCGGGTCGCCACGAACCGCAATGACTTCCTGCTGGCGCCCGGCGACCTCGAGTGGCTGCTCGAATTGCTCGGATCGGATCGCGTGACCATCTTCGAGAAGGGCGGGCACCTCGGGAATTTGTACCGCGAGGACATTCGGCGCGTTCTCGCAGCCGAGGTCCAGGAGGCCGCCTCGGAGCCCTGAACCGGGCCGCGGCGCCACTCAGCGGCGCCACGCACCAGTGACAATCAACCGGGACGATCAACCGGCGTGTGCCGGGACGCCCTCTTTACGCGCATCGTCGCGTGCGTCGCCGTCGGGGGTGCCCCTCGATTCATCGTCGCCGAGCGCTGGCGCGAGGACGAGGTCCACGAGGCGCTCGACGACGCGCGCTGCGCCGAATCGCTGCAGGCGTTCACGGTACGGCTCGCCGAAGGGAGGACCGGCGAGGTGCACATGGACGAGCGCCCGTCGACTCGCCACGCGCAGGGCACGTCGCAGCGTCCCCTGCTCCAGCGGCGCGCACGCCAGCAGGACGATTCGAGCAGGTGCCCCATCGCCCGATTCCAGGTCCTCCAAGCTCTTGACCTCTGCAGCCTCCCCGCTCTCGCTGAGGAGCGCGGCGAGCAGCCGCGCATTGAGCTCCTCGGCGTCATCCGAGATCGGCACGCACCACGTGCTTGCCGCTGCAAGTTCACCCGAAACTGCCGTGGACTGCGCGATATTGCGCACCGCGACGTCTTCGAGCAGGTCCCAGTAAGCCTCGGATTGTTCGGAACTGAGCGCACCGCGCGTCCGGTCACGTTTCTCGGCGGCGGCCGCGGGGACGAGGATCTCGTCAGCGAGCCGCATCAGGCCGCCCCGATCTACATGGGTGCGCACGAGCTGCATCGCGCCCTCTTCGTCACGGGCGAGCACACGATGGTGAAACCGCGTGCCGTCCGGTAGGGAACGCTCGTCACCGAAGAGGATCGAGAAAGCCGCGAGTTGAGGGACGTAGCGACCGAGCACGACGAACACGACGGTCATGGGCACCGCCAGGACGATCCCGAGCGGGCCCCAGAGCCAGCCCCAAAAAAGCGTCGCGAGAAGCACGGCGATCGTGGAAAGGCCGGTCTTCGAACCGTAGAGCCAGGGCTCCAGGACGTTGTTGCTGATCAGCTCGAGGACCAAGAAAGTCCCGGCGATAGTCGCGGGGCGACTCCAATCCTCGAATACCGCCAACGAGAGCGCCAGCGGCATCAGCGCCGACAACCAAGGCCCGACGTAAGGCACGAAACGGAGGAGCGCGGCGAGCAGGCCCCAGAGCGCAGCCCCCGGAAGGCCGACAGCCCAGAGCATGAGTCCAACGGAGAGGCCGTAGATGAGGTTCAACGTCACATGGGCCAACAAATAGCGGCTGATACGATCGCCGGCTTCGTCGACCGCGGTCGCAGTGACCTGGACGTGACCGTGACCTGCGAGCTGCATCAAACGGTCCTTCAGGTCGCGGCGACTCAACAAGAAGAAGACGAGGAAGACGAACACAATGCCAGCGCTCGCGACCGGCTTGAGCAAAGGGCCGACCATGCCGCGAACCGCCGCAAATGGTGACGGATCGACCTCTAGAACATAGACGGCGACTGGCGGGCCCTGCGCCGAGCGCGCGCTCTCGAACCGGTTCACGCCGCCACTCACTGGGCCGGGAACCGGGCCACCACGGAACGGATCGAGCGGGGACGGCCCGGAGCCGTCCGTCGCGGGATCCGATGCTTCGGCCTCGCGCCTGATGTCCTCGACCATCTCCGCCGTGCGGCCGATCACCCCGGAATCCGTTCGGAGGATCGACTGAATCCGATGATCGATGTTGTTCCGGTACTTCGGAAGCGAATCGAGCAAGTCCGCGCCCTGTGTGGTCACCATGTAGCCGAGTCCGACGACGCTCGCCATGACCACGACGACCACTCCGAGAACGCTCAGGCCATTCGGGAGTCCGATGCGCTCCAATCGGTCGACGATCGGCGAGAGGACGAGAGACAGAATTGCCGACACAACCAAGGGCAACAACAGATCTCGGCCAAAGTACGCCGCTGCGATCGCGCACAGCGCGGTCAGACCGTGAAGGAGCGCACTGCTGGGTCCGCGGGCCCCACTCCGCTGCGCCATACGATTCCTAGTGGTCGGCCCATCGAGACGACCCGCAGCCGAGCTCCGGGGGGCCACCATCGGGAGGGGCTTGGCCGACGGCTGGTCGCTGTCCATAGACTGGTCGCTGTCCATAGAGAGGTAAGAATGGCACTGCACCGTGATCCGCCGCCACATACGGCGTGAACTCCGTTTCAGGCGTGCCTCGAGCGGTGGTTCACCCCAACGAATTATGCTTCCCTGAAGGCAGTCTGCGGGCGGGAGGGGCCATTCAGGTTCAGTCGGTCGCGCGGCGACGAGCTCCTCTCCACCGCTTCGCTGGATTGCACAGCAGGATCATGCGCCACCATTCGATGCTCAACTTCTCAGACATCCCGAAAGAGATTCCGCGGCCGGACCCCGACACGATCGAGCTCCCGCAACCGGATCGGATCGAGCTTCCGGCACCCAACGAAGTGCCGAACCCGCAGCCCTCAACTGTTCCAGAGCCGCGTCCCAATACCGTACCGAGCCCAGGTCCGCCTGTGGTGAACCCGCCACTCAGTGCTTTGGAATCAGCGCAGTAGAGTTCGGTCCTCGAGTCGGACGACGTGCGTAGGTAGCACGGCCGTTCCTCAACGACGCGCGCCCCTGATCGACCCGAGGGTGGACATGCCAAGTCCCTCGGGTGCGTTCAGGGGCGGAGCGTCGAGTCCTCGGCCACGCTCATTGTAAGCCGGTCAGACCCCCGATGTTCGGCCGCGAAGGAACGAGAGCAACATCAAAACCAGCGCGACGAAGAAGACGATCTTGGCGAACCCCGCCGCAGTACCGGCGATGCCACCGAAGCCGAGGACGCCCGCGATCAATGCGATGACGAGGAAAGTGATGGCCCAGTTGAGCATGGTAATTTCTTCTATGTGAGGTGCGGCAGCCGAGGGAATCTCGACTCGCCGGAGAGCAGTTTCGGACCACGACGTGAGGAAGCGCGCTGACCAGCCTGAAAGAGCGCTCATCGCTCTCAGCGCGCTCTAGACGTCGCATGTCCGATGGAATTCGCCCGTGTGAACCGTTGCCGCCAGGGAGGTGCAGCTCGCGTCAACGACGATCGGCGCCAGATTGGGGAGCGCCGCGAGACCCTCGGAGACCGTCCGTTCGCTCTCCAGGATGCGCGACTGTCGTCTTCAGGCGCGGGCCTGGCATGCGGCTGCTAGTGGCACCCGGCTGCTTGAGGTCGTGATGCACCCCAGTCGAGTGAGTCGGCGTTCAGGGACATTACTGACTTCGCTCCAGGCGGGCGAGCCCATCTTGTGTGTCACTGGCTCACGCATGCTGTGCCCCGTGCGTCGCGAGGCCCGTCAGCCAAACGCCTCACGCGGCTGGTAGTCGACCCGGAGCCATCGTCTACGCGCATCTCGATTCGACGAGTGCGTTTCCCATTGCAAATTGTACCGGTCATGCTTCTCACCACGTTACTCGTGCACACTCTCCCGTTCGTCGCGATTCCACTAGCGAACGAGGTGAACATCCCGCCCCGGAGCTCGAATGTCCCCGCTTCGAGCGCTCTCTCGACACCCTTGCCCACCGGTTACGCGCTCGTCGCTGACCGAGATGGAAGGACTTCACCGTGGTACTGGTCGCTCGGCGCCAGCGCCGTCACAACCCGGTCGAGCGACGGACCGAGCGAGGATGTCGACTTCGACGAGGGGTGGGGCGCGCAGCTCGCGGTTGGGCGCCGCTACTTCGGCGACTCCGATGACGCGGTGATGTTCGATCTCGAGCTCGAGGGGCTCTATACCGATCAGGATTCGGACAGCGACGGCCCGCTCAGGCCGATCGATGACCTGACCACGGCTGGCATCTTCTTCAACGGGCTCGCAGCCCTTGCGGTCGCCGAAAGGGTGGAGTTGTTCGCTGGGGGTGGACTCGGGCTCGCGTGGCTCGATGTCGGCACTCGCAGCGGCTCATTGAACTCCTTCGACGACGAAGACGGCCCATTCTTCGCGTGGCAGCTGCGCGCAGGCCTTCGGTTCCAAGTCGGCGCACGTTCCAGCCTCGAAGTCGGCTACCGCTTCCTCAACATCGACGACGCCGAGATCGACGACGGCATCGGGTCATCAGGATTCGCGCTCGAGACACAACAGCATTCGCTCGGGCTCAGCATTCGCTTCGGGGGCTGATCGGGTCCTGAATTGGGGACTGCATCGAGTCCCTTCAGCCGCGGAGGCAGGCCAGTATCAGCCCCTGACTCTGCGGCGTTGTCAAGACCACGTTCGTGTGAGGGGCATTTCATTCGCGCCTCGGTTGGCCCTCAGCCGCAGAGTTTAGAAACGACGCCACAACCGAGAGGTTTGCGTCCAGAGTCGGTTCTCGGCCCGGCTGCAACCCTCCCACAGCAGACGAAAATCTAGACCATGCAGAACGACGAAAAGAACCACCCGGGCAAGACCTACTCAGGCACGACGGACTGGGCCAACAAGGACGCCAACAAGGACTCTGCAGCGCGCTCGTCCTCGGAGTCGAAAGAAGCGCCGGCGGAATCGTCCGCCTCCAACACCAGCGAGGCTCTGGAGGCAATCCAGAAGCAGTTCCAATCCGTCAAGGGCGAAGTGGTGGAGCTCGCGCGTATGGTTCGGGGCGGCGCTCAGGCCACTGTCGCGTCCGCCGTCGGTCGCGCGGACGACGCCCGCGTCGACACGGTCGATCGAGCCAAGGAGTTGGAGGACGAGGCTGCCGCCTGGATCAGGGATCGCCCGCTTCAGTCCGCGCTTATCTCGATGGGGGTAGGAGCCGTTCTCTGGTCGCTCCTGAGGAGGTCATGATTCGCACGGCAGACAAGAGTCTGCCCGATGAGTCGCTCGAGCGCCCGGACTCCAAACCGGCCGCCGACGCGCAAGGGCAGGGACCTGGCACGGGTGACAGCCGTGCGCAGGCCGGGAGTGCAAACTTGAGCTTGGCTGCGGAGCTGGCCAAGCTCGGCCGCCTTGCGAGAATCTATGGGAACCTGGAGTTGAGTCGTGTTCGGATCGGCGCTGAGCGCGCCGGTCTGGCGCTCGCTCGTCGAGTCTGCCTCGTCCTCGCGGGCCTGTTGCTCGCGTCTTCGATGCTGGTGCTCTGTATCGTCGGCCTCGTAGGCGGCCTCGCAACCCTGACGGGTCTGCCCTGGTGGTCTGTCGCGCTCGCGATAGGCATCGTAACCCCACTCGCCGGGGCGCTCTGGCTGACCGTCGCACTTCGTCGCCATGACACGATGCGAGCCAAGGCCCTGCGGAGAGACCTGCAAAGACTGGAGCCAGCGCCGTGACCAAATTCGGTGATCGGACCATCGAGGAAATCCGCCGTCAACGGCCGCGGATCGCCTCGCTAGGGAAAACCCACACGCTCGGCGCAGCCAATGCGTTGGGTTCGTCGATCGTGCGTCACCCGTTGGCGGCGACCGGGATCGCAGCGGTGGCGCTCGGCACGGGCCTCGCAGCGCGCAGATTGCCGATACGGGCCAAACGCGTGACGCGCCCAGGCCTGAAGGCGCTGTGGATGCTCCTGCGCTGGAAAAGCCTCAGCGCTTTCCTGGACCGCTTGCGGCAGACGGAGCCCGTCGATCGCGACCAGCGGCGCCCGAATCAGGGGTGAGAGAGTTGGGCGGCTTCGGGCCCGCCCTCGGTCGATCAGCGCGCCCTCGATCACTTCCTACGAATTGCAGGAACACGAAGGTGGCGTAGACGAGGCCTCCAACGGCGAGCCCTCCCAGGAGCGGCGACCAGCGGGTTCCCGCGGCCAGCTCTCGCATCCAGGTGCTGAGCGCCGCGATTCCTAGCGCGCTCGAGAACTGCCAATGGACTCTCACTGTCACAGAGCATCGGTCATGTTCGTCCCGAACGAGACCGAGACTCCGTGAGAGGTTCTGAATGTCCTCCGGGGACCATGTTACGGGCGCACGGAATCGGTTTGGCCATTGCACACATCGCGCGATTCGTCGGGGGGCTCCACGTCGTGCTCTCCACGCAGCGGCAAGCTCACGATGACCTCGCAGCCACCGTCACAGTGGTTGCCGATCACGATTCTGCCCCGGTGGAGCTCGACCACCTTCTGCGCGATCGCGAGGCCGATCCCACTTCCCCGCCCAATCGGCCTCACGGCGGGATCCTGGACAAATGGCTCGAATGCTCGCTCGATCAACGGCTCGGGGATTCCGGGGCCCTGATCGCGTACGCGGATCATGGCGCGGTCTTCGTCGCGGCTGACCTCGAGTGTCACGACGCCGCTCTGAGGAGAGAAGCGGACGCCGTTCCGCACGAGGTTGTCGACCATCGAGGTTACGAGCTCGGGGTCGCCGTCCACCTCCAACTCGCCATCCTCGGGCAAGTGCAGGACGATTCGGACCGTCGGATCGACCAAGCTCGCTTGATTCGATTGAACGACCTCGACCGCGACGTCGAAGAGCGAGACCGGTATGACCATCTCGCGACGTTCCTCCCAATCCATTCGCGCTAGCGTCAGGAAGCTCTGGATCATCTTCCCGAGCCGAGACATCTCGTCGCCTGTGCTCTGCACAAACTCCTGGTACTCGAGCGGCTCGCGGGCGCGCAGAGAGATCAGCCGGGCTTCAGCCAAGACCGTCGCGATCGGCGTGCGCAGCTCGTGGGTGACGTTGCCGATGAAGAGGTCGAGTGCGTCGTAGCCTGCCCCCAATCGATCGAGCGCCGCGTTCAGGGAGCGACGCGCCTCGTCGACTTCGCTGAAGTTCCCCCCGGCCTCGAGTCGTCCATCCCGGCGCTCGGGAGACAAGTGTCGAGCGGATTCAGCGAGCTCCATCAGCGGTCGAACGGCGCGGCCCAGGACCGCCCAGGCCGCGACCGCCGCGGAGATAAGTCCTATCGCGCCGACCCATGCGACGGCGCGGAGTACGGCTGGCGGTACAGCCTGGGCAGCTGTCCGCGCTGCGACGAGGAACGCCGGGCGGCCGTAGAGGTCCTGAAAGGGCAGCGCGGCGCCTACGATGGGCCAAGCGGGGAGCAGCTCTAAGATGACTTTGTCACCCGCCTTTCCGGCCCCGCCGGACGGACCGCCGCGCACCGGCGCGCTCTGACCGGGTCCCCAGGGCACTTGGTCTGGACGTGGATCGGCGGATCGGATCGCCTTGACCGTCCAGGTCGCATGACTGGTGGCAAGCAACTTCGTCAGCGCCTCTGGTGGAAACACCGGCGCGTCGCCCGCCACCCGTTTACCCTCCGCCGTCACCACGGAGAGCATGTCGAAGCCCACCCGCAGCGTGAGGAGCTCGAGCTCTTCGTCTGTCCATCGGAAGAGGTCTCGTGCCTCGAGGGCAGGCTTGACCCTCGCCAATGCCGACACGAGCTCGCGCTTCGTGCTGTCCACCAGAGGCTCACTCCGCGCAATCCAGAAGGCGAACAGGACGACGGCCTCGACAACGATCAGCGCGGCGACGAACCACAATGTGAGCCGCAGTCTGAGAGTCGTTCGCCGGCCATGGGACATCGCGTCAGTGGGCTTCGACGCCAAAACGATAGCCCGTGCCGACGACCGTGTGGATCAGCACAGGTGTGAATGAGCGGTCGACCTTCTTGCGCAGGTTGGAGATGTAGACGTCGACGACGTTGCTCGACGGCTCGTAGTTCATGTCCCACACCTTCTCGGTGATGACACTCCGAGAGAGGACACGATCCGGGTTGCGGAGGAAGAATTCGAGTAGCGCGAATTCCTTGGCCGTTAGGCTGAGCTTCTCGCCCGCTCGCGTGACGATGCGACGCGCGAGATCCATCTCCACATCCTCGAAGGTGAGCTTGACCGACTCGCTCGCAGTCCCTCTGCGGAGCAACGCGCGTACACGCGCGAGCAGCTCGTCGAGCTCGAAGGGTTTGGTCAGATAGTCATCCGCCCCCGCATCGAGCCCCTCGACCTTCTTCTGGGTTCCGGAGAGCGCGGTGAGGAGCAGCACCGGCGCGGCGATCTTCATTTTGCGGAGGTTGCGACACAGATCGATCCCATCACGATCTGGCAGCATCAGATCGAGGACGTACAGGTCGTACACGTCCGCACACGCGAGCTCCTCCGCCTCGAAGCCGGTGTGCGCGACGTCGACGCTGTAGTCGTACTCGGTGAGCGCCTTCTTGATCGAGCTGGCGAGCTTGGGGTTGTCTTCGACGACCAGGATTCTCATGGTGGCGTGAGTGTATCGGGCGAACGGCGCCAGAGGTAACGCGGGCCCAGGGCCTCAGCGGCATGGAGGCCCGGAGTGAGGCCTCCGGAACTCCCTATGACGACGACGGGTGGGACCCCCTACCCTCCTATGTTCGGACGGAGCGCTAAAGGTGCCCATGGAATGCACATGAGCGCGGATTCACACTCAAAACGCGCGGGAACTCACCGCGCGGTGCGAAGTTCGTTCGAAGCGGCGCGCGGACGCGAGCCGCAGTGACCCAACTCTGGTCACGATCGCTGATCCAACTCGATACACCGAAAGAATTCCATCTCGATGAAACGCCATCGCGCCCTACTCCTGCCACTCCTCGTCCTCCCACTGACCCTGACCGCGTGCGACCCCGATGACGCAGGTGACGTCGCCGAAGACGCGGCGGATAACGCCGGGGACGCACTCGAAGAAGCCGGCGACGAGCTCGGAGACGCAGCACGCAAGGTCGAGAGAAAATTGGACGACGGCGTCGAGAAGTAACGCGCTCGTTCCAGAGGCAGATCATACCACCCCACTTTACTTCCACTCTCGACCACCGCGGTCGAACTGCAACTAGGAGTCAAGCATGCTCAGCTGGTCCATTACCTTCCTCATCGTGGCGATCATCGCAGGCGTCCTCGGGTTCGGAGGTATCGCGGGCACCGCTGCGGGCATTGCGCAGATTCTCTTCTTCGTTGCCTTGGTCCTCCTCGTGATCTCTCTGATCGCGGGCAGACGCGTCTCGGTGTAGCGAGGCGCACGCACGAGAATAGCAAGGCGTGGATGTCCGCCAGGCTGTAGACGGGACATTCCACGCAGAGAATCGGCGGGCCTTGAGGCCCGCCCTTTTCGTTCGGGTCGGAGCTTCGTACTGACACCTCACGGCAAGTGAGCACGCATCCTGGCATGAAGATCCCCTCATGCTGTCCGGAGAGCGCACCCATCCGACACAGGGAATGCTGCCGGGATGAAGCATATCGCTCTTCGCTGGCGCGGTCGACTCGTGCTCGCGGCGCTCCTCTTGCACTCTGCACCCGGGGCAGCGTTCGGGCAAGAGAGTCCCCACCAAAACCGGGAAGGCGCCTGGATCCGACATCGAACAGCGCGCGACCAAGCCAGCGATCGAGACGAGCGAGCAGATCGTCGACGTCCAGGGCTCGACGCCCGACGATGCGATCCGTGAACGACTGCTATCCGTCCTGACAGCGAGTGGCCAGTTCCATTCGCTGGAGCTCGACGTACGCGAGGGCATCGTCTTCCTCGCCGGTGTAGCGCCGGACGCCGAGCGCCGTGAATGGGCCTCTGCGGTCGCGCGCAGGACCCAGGATGTCGTCGCCGTCGTCAACGACTTGACGCTCGAGAAACCGCCGATCTGGACACTGGCGCCTACGACGCAGGCGCTGTACTCCCTGTGGGGCAAGACCCTACGACTGTTGCCGTTGCTCGGGGTCGGGGCCCTGATCCTGGCCTTCATGTTACCGATCGCCCGCTTCCTCGCGGGTGTGTCGGGCCGCGCCTCGAGAAGGCGGCTGGACAGCGCGATCCTGACGGTGTTCGTCCAGCGCGGCGTTTGGCTCGCGGTGACCCTCCTCGGTGTCTATCTCGCGCTGCAGGTGTCCGGACTGACGAGGCTCGCTGCGACCGTGCTAGGAGGGACGAGCTTACTGGACCTCGCTTTCGGCTTTGCTTTCCGGGATATCGCCGAGAACTTCCTTTCGGGGATCCTTCTGAGCATGCGGCGCCCCTTTGCGCTGGGCGACACGATCGAGGCCGCGGGCCAGACCGGGGTCGTCCGCGCGGTCACCAGCGGCGGCACACAGCTGATCGACTTCGATGGCAACGTCGTCCGACTCTCCAATACGATTCTGTACAAGGGTGTCATTCGCAACCTCACCTCCAACCCGAAGTCTCGCGAATCGTTCCTGATCGGAATCGGCTATGACGCGTCGATCGAGGACGCGCAGAAGGTGCTCCTAGGGGTCATGCGAGATCACGACACTGTGCTGGACGATCCAGACCCCACTGTCCTCGTCAAGGATCTGGGCTCCTCGACGGTGAATCTGGAGGCATTCTTCTGGGTCGACGCCAAGCGCTTCAGTCGCGCACGGGTGCGCTCCTCGATTATGCGTTCGGCCTTGGGAGCGCTGACTCGAGCAGGCATCAACATGCCCGATGACGGCCGCGAAGTGCTATTCCCGGCACCGCTCTCGATCCAGATCCTACGGCACAGGGACCGCATCGAGGCCGAGGCGAAGGTCGAGAAGGACGTGACGCAAGTCCCCGAGCCAGCCTCGAATGGAACGGGTCCGGGCGGTGAGGGCTCGCTGTCGAGCGAAGTCGGTGAGCTCCAAGAGCAAGCGGACGCAAGTCGCTCTACCGAAGCGGGCGGCGGACTTCTCGAGTCGAAGCATGCTGCCATGCCCCCGCCGCTCAAAGAGCAATAAGCGCGGGGCGCCGCTGCGAAGGCAGCGGCGCCCCGTTCTCAGGAGCCCTGGCACAGGAAGCCCGGGCCCGATCGCGGCCTGTCTAGGCGCAAGTATCCGCGTAGGATCACTTCGACTTCTTCGGGCTCTTCATGCCCTGCGCGTCGTAGTAGGTCGCGACGCGGGTCCGGAAGTCCGCATCTCGAAGCGTCATCCCCTTCTTGTCGTCGTCGATGGAAGGCGCGCTCGCCATGAGAGTGTTCTTGATCGGAGAGACGATGTAAACAACTTCGTCCTCGACGTCGACCTGGCTCTTCAGCATGGCCGCCGGGATGACGATCATCCGGTCGTTGTACTCGAACGTCACGTACTCGATCTCACCACTCGAGAGATTGACCCACGCTTCGTCGATGTTGCCCATGTCCTGGCCCTCGATGGACTTGCCGTTCTCGTCGACGCAGCCTCCACACGCGCGCATCTCGAGATCGTCGCACTCCGACGCGAGCATCGTGTTCATTGCGCGAGTGTGCGCCTCACGGGCCTTGCCCGTGGCCTCGCCGCTCCCGGCCTCCTGGGCACGACCCTGCATGTCGCGGTAGCCCGCGACGATCGCCTTGCAGCGGAACGGGTCGAGCGTGTCGTTCTTGATCGATGCGAGCTTCGAGAACGCATCCTCCGTGGTGTCCATCCAAACTTTGCACTCGCCGTCCTTCTCGTGGATAAACCGCAGCTGCGAGAACTCGACGCGGCGCAGGGTGTCGCCGATGCTGCCGATTCCGCCGCTCGAGAGGATGACGCCCGAGATCCGGCCCGTCTCGCTCTCGATGACGAAGTCACGGATGTCAGCGATGTCGTCGCGGTCGCTCTCGTCGGAAGCGTCCGCGCGGGACCAGACGTCCTTGCCGATGAGCTCACTGACGGAGGCGTACATCGGGTTCTTGTCGGCGCGCTTCGAATCGGAGTCCTGCACGAAGTCGGTCCGCGGGCGCTCTTCCTGAACGGCCGCGAAGGCGAGCGAGGGCACGGAGAGGAGCAAAAGCGCAGTCGTAAGTTGTTGGTGTTTCATGGTGATGTCAGGAGAAGGGCTTGATGGAACACGCGAAGAGCCTGGGGCGTCCTTCGAGCTTGGTGCGCTCGGCAGATCGCTCGAGGTCAACCTCCATCGCGGTAGACCATCGTGGTCGCTCCCAATTCGAGTTTGCTGAAGGCGGGATGGATTCGCCTTCACTCTTTGCCGCGAGCGGTGAGACGACGCTTGCCAATCACGGATCACCCGTGAGTTCGGGTTCATGTCATCGCTGTCGACGCGCCATGTCGATCACCGAAACTGGCCCGCAGATGGAGCGCGCCTCGTAGAAAGCACAATCGACAGGGCGCAATCGACGGGGCCCGTACCGTTCCCGGTGAGCTACTTCGACCCACAACGGTCACAGTCTCGCTCGGTTGGCCGCGGCCAAGCACAGGCCCTACGAATGGCAATGCGCCGGTGCATTCGTCTGCGCACTGCGTGATACCTCGGCCATGTCACCGCCGAGGCGTGCACGCTGGGCGCCTGAACCCAAACCAAGCAATGAAAATCAACATGACCAACATCCAAGAGAACCGCGAGAACGACGTCAAGCAACTGAACTCCTTCCTGCGCGGGGAGCTCTCCGCCGTGGAGACGTACCGCCAAGCGCTCGACAAGGTCGAAGACGTGCACGTCAAGACTGTGCTCCATACGGGTCAGTCCTCGCACGAGCAACGCGCGAACATCCTCAACCAACACATCCGCAAGCTCGGCGGCGAGCCGGCGACCGAGAGCGGAGTGTGGGGCGCCTTCGCCAAGGCCGTAGAGGGTGGCGCCAAGTTGTTCGGCACTTCCTCGGCGATCGCCGCGCTCGAAGAAGGCGAGGACCACGGGCTCGCGGATTACCGGAGCGACCTCCCTGAGCTGAGCCTCGAGTCGAGGCGCATGGTCGCGTCGCAACTTCTCCCCGCGCAGGAGAAGACCCACGACGCGCTGGCGCGGCTCAAAGCTGCGCTCTGATCCCATATCCTGAGGCGTTCTCCGTGCGCGCCGCACGTCGAGGTGTCCGCTTGACCAGCGGGCACCTCGTTCCGATTACAGTTCACCCGCGCGCTCCGGCCCATCGTGACCATGCCCTCCGACGCGACGCTCGCCATCGGGATCCTCATCTCGATGTCCATCGGCTTCATCGTCGACCGATGGGCCCCTGCCGTGATCGCGCTCATCGGCGCAGCGGCGTTCCTGTGCCTCGGACTCGTGAGCACCGAGGAGGCCGTCGCCGCGATGGCGAACCAAGCGACGCTCACGATCGCCTGCATGTTCGTGCTTTCGAGCGCGCTGGTGCGCACGGGCATGCTGGAGGATCTCGCGGGCACGACGCTGCGCCTCTCGGAGGACCGGCCGAGATCCGCGCTGGCTCTCCTGTTCGTGCTCGCGTTCGTGGCGTCTGGATTTCTGAGTAACACCGCCGTCGTGCTTGTGATGATCCCTTTGGTCACGCGAGTCGCCGCGAGTGTCGGCGTCGCCGCGAACCGAGTCCTCCTGCCGCTCTCCTATGTGGCCATCCTCGGCGGGACCTGCACCCTCCTCGGGACATCGACCAGCCTCTTGATCGACGGCATCGCGCGCTCGCACGGAGTCGCACCCCTCGGGATCTTCGACGTCACGCCGTTCGGACTGGCAGCGGCGATCACCGGCGTGCTCTTCCTGACGCTGTTCGGTCGCCGCCTGCTCCCCTCGCGCGCCACGGACGTCGCACGCAACGACGTCGGCGCGAGTTATCTGACCGAGGCCGTCCTTCGTCCTGGCTCGTCCGCGGTCTCGAAGGAGCTGTCCACGGCAGAGGACTTTCGCCGCGATGGCGTAATCCTACGGGGTGTTCGACGCGGAACTCAGCTCGAACGCAACGAGTTCGACACCTGGGTGCTCGAGAAGGGGGACGCGGTCCTGCTCTCCGCTTCGGCGTCGGAGCTCATGACGTTGAACGAACAATCCGGTCTCGAGGTCGGGTTTCGGAGAGGCCTCGGAAACCAGCAAGGCGGTACCGTCGTAGAGGTCGTCGTGGGCGCGCGGAGCGCAGGAGCAGGCAAACTGCTCCCCGACCTCGGACTCAGCGGCCGCTTCGGTATCGCCGTGCTCGGAGTCCACCGCGACGGCCATACTCCGGGTCCGACGCTCGCAGGAACACGACTGAGGCCTGTCGATCGGCTCTTGCTCCAGGGGCCGCCGGAAGGGCTCGCGCGGCTTCTAGAAGAAGGCGATTTTGTTTCCGTCGGGGCACCCGTCGCCCGCCCTTACCGCCGACGACGCGCGAATGTCGCGATACTCGCGCTCGCGTCAGTCGTGGTCCTGGCCGCGCTCGGGGTCATGCCCGTCGCTGGTCTCGCGTTCTCTGCTGTGGCCTTGATCCTGGCGCTGCGCTGCATCGACGTCGAGGAGGCCTGGGCAGCGATCGATGGCTCTGTGCTCCTGTTGATCTCCGCCATGCTCATCGTCGGGCGGGGCCTCGAGTCGACAGAAGTGGTCCACGCCGGAGTCATGGCAGTCGAGCCATTGCTCCGTTCCATGCCGCCCTACGTCGCGCTCTTGTGCATTTACGGGATCACGTCGATCCTGACCGAGATCGTGTCGAATGCGGCGGTCGCGGTCGTCATGACCCCGCTCGCGGTCGCGCTGGCTCCGCAGCTCGACTTGTCCCCGCGCTCGCTCGTGATGTGTGTACTCTTTGGCGCTAGCGCGAGCTTCGCGACCCCCATCGGGTACCAGACGAACACCCTCGTCCATGCGGCAGGCGGGTATTCGTTCCGTGATTTTCTCAAGGTAGGTGTGCCCATGAACACCGTGGTGGCCTTGAGCACGACGCTGGCCATCTGGGCTGGCGAACATCTGCTCTGGAGCAAGTGATTCACCCTTCACATGGACTATAGATCCTCGCCAGGCGGCACGTCGAGACTGCGAGCATGCAACTCGATGTCGAAGAGGTCGCCGAGCGAAGGGGAGCGCCCGACAAAGCTCTCGGCGCGGAGCTCGTGCGCGTCCTCGGCCTCAGGTTCTGGGAGGCGAGCAACGTGACGCGGCTCCGCAATGGAGTCGAGATCTTCCCTGCCATGTTGGCGGCGATCGGCGCGGCGCGAACCTGCATCGAGTTCCAGACATTCATTTATTGGGAGGGTCGTGCGGCAGAGGACTTCGCCGAGGCCCTTGCCGACCGAGCACAAGAAGGAGTCATCGTGCGCGTTCTCCTCGACGCCTTCGGTTGTGCGCGCATGCCAAGCAGACTGGTCGACGCAATGCGCGCGGCCGGCGTCGAGGTCGCCATGCTGCGGCCGGTGTCCAAACTTCAGTGGCGCAAGCTCGACAACCGTTCGCACCGGAAGTTGCTCGTTTGTGACAGGGACTTCGCATTCACAGGGGGGGTCGGTATCGCCTCGGAGTGGGAAGGCGATGCACAAGGGCCCTCGGAATGGCGCGAGACTCATTTCCGTTTCGAAGGACCTGTGGTCGACGCATTCCACGCGGCGTTCATGGAAAATTGGGCCGAGGCACGCGAGCTCGAGCTTGGGCCCAGCGTGCTGCCGCCGAAAGAGTCGGCAGGAGACGCGCTGGTCGCAGTCATACGCTCGAGCGGCGGCGCGCCATCCAATGAAATGCGCGCCGTCTTGCTCGCGTTGATTGAGCTGTCGCAGCGAACGCTCAAGTTGATCACGGCGTACTTCGTGCCGGACGAGGCCCTCACCGCGGCGCTGATCGCAGCCCGCCGTCGCGGCGTCGAGGTGACGTTGGTGCTGCCGGGCGAGCACTCGGACTGGCGCCTCTGCAATCTCGCGAGCGGCGAGGAGATCGCCGCGATCGCCGAGTCCGGTGTCGCGGTTCGTCTCTATCAACACACCATGTTGCACGCCAAGATCACTCTCGTCGACGATGTGGCTGCGCTCGTCGGCTCCCCTAATCTCAATCAGCGCTCGCTCCAGATCGATGATGAGGTCGCGGCCCTGATCCTGGACCGGAAGCTCGTCGCGACATTGGATGCCGACCTCGCAGCGGATCTCGAGCACACGGAGGCCTTCGTCGCCGAACGGTGGCGCCAGCGCGGTCCGGTGCAACGGGTGCTCGAGAGTGCGAGCCGTGTCTTCCGAACGGGCCTTTGAACCTCTTCGCTCGGTCACTTCGTGCTCATCATGAGTCCTCAGAATTCTGGTCGAGAACGCGAGGAGTCGGATCAGGAACGCGCGCAGCGCGACTGTCGGTCCGGGATGGACATGACGCTAGAGGCGCGCAAACAGCTGGCCGAAGCGCGACGCGCGCTGACGGCACGCGGGTTGGCGCAGCGACTGTCCGAGACTCTCGGAGCGCCGGTCGCGGCAGCCCTGACAAGGCTCCCTGCTCGAGTCGAGGAGAGCGCGACTCGTGCAGCCCATCGCGCGCTTCGACGCTCACTAGCGGTGGCACTGAAGACACTCGACCGCCGGCTCCATGTTCGCCCCGCGGCGAATGTGAAGTTCCATAAGCGGCTCGCGGCGGGCGTGGGCGGCATCGGCGGTGCGCTCGGTCTCCCGGGCCTCGTGTTGGAGCTACCGATGACGACGCTGATCATGTTGCGCTCGATCGCGGACATCGCTCGCGCCGAGGGCGAGGACCTCGACGACTTCGGCACTCGCGCTGCGATCGTCGCAGTGTTTGCGCTCGATACCCCGGCCAGGCGCGATACTCCAGCCAGGCGCGATGCGCCGCGCTCGGGAGCTCCGGACGATGTGGCGAATCGATTCGACGCCACCGACCTAGGTTACTACGGCGTTCGTTTAGCGGTAGGCCAAGGCCTGCGCGAGGCTATCTCTGCGTTCGCAGGGGGCGGCTCACGCACACTCGCGAGCAAGATGCTGACCCGCGCCCTCGAGCCTGTCGCACGGCGCTTCGGAGGCGTCGTGGCACAGAAGGCGATGGCTCAGTCGATCCCCTTGCTCGGCGCTGTGGGCGGCGCGCTCGTCAACACCATCTTCATCGATCATTACAACACACTCGCGAGGGCCCATTTTTCGCTCCGTCGGCTCGAGCGTACGTACGGATTCGAGTGTGTTCGAGCCGAGTTCGAGCGACTCCCCGGCTGAAACCCGTACGCGACGACCTCCGCCCACACGAGGCGTCGATCAAGAGCCAGGTGTATCGCGACCCTCGCTCGAGCATTCGTCGTCGGATTCGACCAGTCGCTGGACGTGGGCATACAGCGCTCGGAGATCCTCGGCCAGGAGCACTCGAAGGCCGGGTGGCCGACTTCTCACGGCATTGCGGACGCCGGCACGGCGGAGGCGCGAGTCGAGTTCTCCCGATCCGCGAGGGGCAAGCGCAGCGAATGGCAGACCCCCGTTGGCGCGTACTCGGAATCGAGCGCGCCGCGGAGATCGTGGCGCACGACCTGGTCGACGAGCTGTGTACCGAATCCCGTTCGTCCCGGGGGAACGACCGGCCTAGGAACGTACTCGCGCCATTCGAGCTCCATCCACGGGCATTGACTCTCGTCCAGAACTCGCACCTATCGAATATAGACATGCCCTTCGACGGAGCGCAATCCGCCGTACTTCGCGGCGTTCGTCGCCCACTCGTGGAAGACCATGTGCAACCCGAGGACAGCGTCGGGCGGGGCGATCCAATGGTCGCCTCGGACGGTCACTTGATCCCGTGGAGCGAGTCCCGCGAAGAGCTCACCCTCGACGATCGCGTGCAGTGGGATGCCCTCCCATTCGCCGCGCGTCAAAAGCGCGTTCGCCTTGGCGATCGCGCGCAGGCGCTGTTCGAACTTCGACGTGAAATCGGAGAGGTCGTACGCGTGGCGAGCCGCCCGCCGCGCGATGGACTGGACCACGCCGAGCGTGTTCTTGACACGATGGTTGAGCTCCGCCATCACGGTCTGCACCTTGGCTTCCCTCCCCATGGGCCAGCGGGAATAGCCGAAGGTCCACTGGGTCTCCTATGGAACCTGCCCGACGCTCCCGACGGGCCTCGGGCAGGCCTAAGAGGCGGTCAAGGGCGCGTGAGGCGTTCTGAGCCCAGGCACACCCGCGTCACTTGCGGCTCGTGATCTCGATCAGGTGGTACCCGAATTGGGTCTTCACCGGGCCGTGGACTTCGCCGACGGCGTCTTTGAAGACGACCGTGTCGAATTCCTTGACCATCTGGCCGGGGCCGAATTCACCGAGGCCACCGCCGCGCTGGCCGGAAGGGCAGGTCGAGTGTGTCTTGGCGACCTCCTCGAACGACGCGCCGGCGGCGATCTGTTGTTTGAGCTCGAGGCACTTGGCCTCGGTCGGGACGAGGATGTGGCGGGCGCTGGCGAGGGTCATCGTTGGGCTCCTTGTCGAACTCAGGGGCGAGTGGGTGGGCGAAGAAGAGAGGATACACCCTGTGGCGGCCGCGGTGTGCGCCGCAGCAGCGCACAAGTGAAGATCGCCGGCAGGCCGATGAATAGCAGCCCGAGAAGCGCGAGCACGCTCCAACCGAATCCGCGCGCGAGCGAGGGTGAAGCAGAGGCGACCGCCTCTTTGCAAGACTCTCAGAAGAGCGCCAACGCGAGGAAGTGCACGACTTGCATCCGTCTCACCCCGCAGGCTGGAAAGGATAGAGCACGAGGTAGACGATCACCCCAGTGATCGAGACGTAGAGCCAGAGCGGGAAGGTCAACCGCGCGAGCCGCCGGTGCTCCTCCCAGCGCTCACGATGGGCGAGCCAGAACGTGCGCAACACCATCGGCAGGTTGACCACCGCGAGCACCACGTGGGACACGAGCAGCACAAAATACGCCGTGCGCGCGGACCCTCGCCCGTTGTAGCCCGTCGGTCCGTACTCACGCTGCACGACGCCGTGGTAATAGAGGTAACAACCCAGAAACACCGCGCTCGCGACCAACGCCGCCTTCATGAAGCGCTCGTGCCGCTCGCGACGACCCGCGCGGATCGCGAGAAGGCCCAACACGAGGAGCACGAACGAGGTCCCGTTGCAAAACGCGTTGATCAGCGGCAACGGCGAATTCGAGCCAGGCGCGAGCAAACGACCTCTGAGACCCGGCGCGCGGAGAACGGGCGGGCGGCCAGGGTCCAACCCAGCGAGCGCGCGCAGTCGCGCGAGGACGAGCCCATAGTGCGCGCCGATCAGCGCCTCGTGCCGGCGCGAGTCCGGCTCTTCTTTCGCGATCGTCGATGCGGCGAGCTCGTACCACCCGGCGATGCGCCCTTCGGCGTCGATCACCGGCATACGGGTGCCGTGGGTAATGCTGAGTCCGACCTCGACCTCGCCCCCGTTGCCATTCACGGCGCGCTGCACGGGCACACGGAACCCGTCGGCCAAAAGGCTATGCAACGCGCCTTCGTCGGTCCCCGTGAGGAACCACCAGCGCTCAGCGTCGATCGAGCGCAGCGCGCGGTACTCCGCGAGCTCCGCCGGTGTGTCGAGGATCGGATCGAGCGAGAACGAGACGATCTTGATCCCGGTGCCGGCGAGCGCATCGTGCAGCCGCGTGCGCAGGTCCGTCGTGATCGATGGGCAAGGTCCCGAGCACTTGACGAAAAACGGCACCGCGAGCCACGGGGCGCCCAAGAGATCCGCGCGCGTGACCGTGCGCCCGTCCGCCTCGATGAGGCTGAAGTCAGGGACCTCCCCGAAGCGCTCGACAGAGCGCGGCGGCGGCGCGGCGACGCTCGCGCCGATCCAGCGCGGTCCGTCGTCGGCTCGAGAACCGCTCGCATCACCCACGACCACCGCGGTCAACGGCGACAGCTCAGCGGCCGTCCAGGCCCCCGCCACTTTCAGAGGGGCCACCATCGCCACGGCCCCGAGGAGCGCGACGCGAACGAGCGGCGAGTGGAACAAGAAAAGCTGGATCATCCGAGCAGGTACAGCGCCCCAAATAGCGCGAGCCAGACGACGTCGACAAAGTGCTGGTACAGAGCGCCGTATTCAACATAGCGCGCACGCCAAGGCGGCAAGGCCCCGCGTCGCGCCTGCACGGCGAGCCCGAGCGACCAGAGCACACCGACGAGGACGTGCACACCGTGCGCGCCGGTCAGAACGAAGAAGAAGCCCCAGGCGAGGTCCGTTCGCGGCGCGATCCCAGCGGCGAATAGGTGGTTGTATTCCCAGGCCTGACCGGCGAGGAACAACACGCCGAAGTGCGCCGTGACGAGCGTCCAACTCACGAGCCGCGCACGCGCACCCTGGCGCGCGGCGCGCACGGCGGCGCCCGCGGAGAATGACGCACACAACAACAAGGCGGTGAAAGCCAACCCGATCCGTAGATCGAGGCGCGAAGCCTCGGGCCAGGTCGAATCGCCGGCGCGCAGCACCCACCACGCAGAACCGAGTCCGGCGAAGAACAGGCACTCGCTGGCGAGGAAGAGCCAAATCCCGAGGCGCCCCGGCTCGATCGCCGCGCCGCTCTCGTACTCGAGGACGAGCCCTTCGCTGCTCAGCGTTTCAGAGGTCATCCGCGCACCACCGGATCGAGGAGCACCAGCAGGAAATACAGCGGGAGGTAGAAGAGCGACGCGAGCAAAAGCGCGCGTGCCCGGGGTGCATCCTCGCGCAGCGCGAACAGCAGCGAGGGCACGATGTAGGAAACACCGAGCAGCAGCGCGCCAACGACGTAAACCAGGCCCGCCATCTGCCAGATCGCCGGCAACATCGACACCGGCACGATCGCGAGCGAGTAGATCAGCGCCTGGCGGCCTGCCATGCCCTCGGACCCCGGCACGGCCGCGACCATCTTGTGCCCGGCGCGCGCGTAGTCCTCGCGGCAGCGCCAAGCGATCGCCATGAAGTGCGGGAACTGCCACACGTACAACACGCCGAAAACAGCCCACGCCCACGGCCCCACTTCACCCGCGAGCGCGGCGTAGGCGATCAGCGGCGGCGCAGCGCCCGGGATGGCGCCAAAGGTCGTATTGAGCGTGCTCACCCGTTTCAGAGGCGTATAGATCGCGACGTACGACACGAGCGTCGCGAGCAGCAGCACCGCGGAGAGCAAGTTGAAGCGCGTCGCGAGGCCGATCGTACCGAGCGCGCCCGTCGCGAAAGCGGTCCAGGTCGCCGTCGCCACCGAGATGTCGCCCGTCACGAGCGGACGGCGGCGCGTGCGGGTCATCAAGCGATCGGTGTCACGCTCGAGCACTTGGTTCAGGATGCTCGCCGAAGCAGTGACGAGCAGGATGTAGAACGCGGCCTCGGCGCCTCGCATGAGCCCGTGCGACGTGGGCACCGCGAGCCACGCCCCGAGCAGCGCGGTCAGCACGACCATGCCAGCGATGCGCACCCGCAAGAGCTCGGCCCAATGCTGCGCGAGGCTCAGCTTCACCTCGTGCTCGGTGGAAGGTGCGACGGCGATGACCGCCTGTTGGAGATCGAGTTCCGAGTTCATGAGAGGGCCACCCTCGGTGGCGCTGCGTTCGAGCGTTCCGCGCTCGACGGGGCGCCGAGGCGCCAGGACCAGAGCCAAGCGGACACACAAGCGGCCAGCAACACCGCCCCGCCGAGGACGTGCAGGCTGGCGCAGATCGCCTCACCCGTCGAGACCTCGCCTTGGAAGCCGCGCGAGAGCATGAAGATACTCGCGGTCACGAGGACGCCGAGGAGCAGCTGCGTGTGGAGGGCAGCGGTCAGCCACGTGCGCCGACGGCGCAGCAGCGCGGCGCCGGGGCTGTCGGGCTCGAGCTCGCGCGCGGTCGCGCCGAGACGCCCGATCAATAGCGCGACCGCGGCGAGCACGACCAGCGCGAAGCCGAGGTGCAAGCCCAACGGGAGGTGCGCCCCGGAGTGGCGCGTGATCGCCCCGAGCACGATCTGCAGGAACACGAGGACGCTCGTCGTCAGCGCAGCGCGTCGCGCGCCGGCGAGCTCGATGACCGCTGCGGCGCTCTTCACGGAGCCGGCCGAGGATCCGCGGCTGGACCAACGAGTCCAATCGCGACCGGTGATCACGGCGACGACCACCACGAGCGCGAACACACCCTGCGCCAGGACCCCGTGCAAGAACGCGAGGTGTTGGCTGTTCTCGAGCACGCGGGTCCCGCCGATCACCCCTTGCAGGCTGATCGCGACCAGGAGCGCCGAGGACATCCACACGACCGCGCGCCGCTCGCGCCGAATGACGGCGACGAGGACCTGGCAAATGGCGATGAGCCCGACCGCCGAGGCCCACAAACGGTGGGTGTGTTCGAGGGTGACCCCGAGTCCGCGCGCGAGCATGTCGCTCAGCGGGTACTCCCACATGTTCTGCTCGAACGTGCTGGGCCAATCGGTGACCGCCATGCCCACGCGATACGTCGTCACCGCGCCGCCGAGCAGCAACAGGGACGCCACCGCGACGAGCTGCACACGCGCGACCACGCGGGCAGACAGGAACAAGAGGCCAAGTGGAACGAGCGGCTGCCACACCAACTGCCAGTTGCGCAGCAGCGTCAGCGGGATCGCCACCACACACAATCCGACCAGCACTCGCTGCAATCGAATCCGAGGAGTCGCCGTGGACGAGGCCTCGAGGGCGAGGGAGTTCATCGCTCTGCCCTTCGCACGGCGCCAGCGTCAGGATGAGGAATCGCGCTTTCCGCGCCCGAGCCCAAGGCAGGCGCGACAATCGATGCCGCGCCGTCGATCGCGCGCCGGGCACCGTCGTGCAGCCCGAATCCGAGGCCGTAATCGTAGGGCCCGACGGCCATCGCAACGGAGGCCACGGGGACCCCGACGAAGTTGCCCGGGCCCGGCGGAGAAGCCGCGCACCACTCGAGCCCGAGCGCACGCCAAGGGTTGCGCCCAGCTGCGGGGCCCGCGATCAAAGACAGCACGACGTTGACGACGAACCAGAGCTGCCAGAGCCCCAGCAACGCCGCGCTCCAGGTCACGAAGGCGTTCAGAGGCTGCAGGACCTCCATGCCCGGCAAAGCGTACGGGTCAGCAGTGCGCCGAATCATGCCAGCGAAGCCGAGCTGATGCATCGGCAGGAACACGCAGTTCAGCAACACAAACGTCCCGACGAAGTGCACCGTGCCGAGGGACTCGGACAGGCGTCGCCCGAACATCTTCGGGAACCAGTGGTACACCCCGCCGAACAGCGCGAGCACCGTCCCGCCGACGACGATGTAGTGGAAGTGCGCCACGACCGTGTACGTATCGTGCAGGTATCCATCGTTCGGCGTCGACGCGAGCCAGAGCCCGGAGAGCCCGCCGATCACGAAGAGCGTCACGAACCCGATCGCGCACTGCATCGCAGCGGTGAGCCGCACACGGCCGCCCCACAACGTCGCGATCCAGTTGAACACCTTGATCCCGGACGGCAACGCGATCAGCGTCGTCGAGGCGAGGAAGCCGACCTCGAGGCGCGGGTCCATGCCCGACGTGAACATGTGGTGCCCCCACACGAGGAACCCGAGCCCCGCGATCGCCGCCAGCGAGCCCACCATCACGCGGTAGCCGAAGATGGCCTTGCGCGCGTGGGTGCTGAGGATGTCCGACACGAGCCCCATCGCCGGCAGCACCATGACGTACACCGCGGGGTGGCTATAAAACCAGAAGAGGTGCTGCCACAAAAGAGGCTCGCCGCTTGCGCCCGGGCCGCCGTGCATGGACCCGAAGAAGCCCGTCCCGAGCGCGCGATCCGAGGCCATCAACGCCACGGCCGAAGTCAACACGGGCAACGCGAGCAGCTGGATCAGCGCCGCGAGGCACAGCCCCCAGACGGTCAATGGAAGGCGCCCGAACGTGACGCCGGGCGCGCGCATCTTGACCACCGTCACCAGGTAGTTGATCGAGCCGACGAGCGACGAGAGGCCCGCGAACGTGACCCCGAGCAGCCAATACGTCTGCCCATCGAGGCTGCCCGCCGAATAGGCCCCCACCGTCGATAGCGGCGCATAAGCGGTCCACCCCGCGCCCGGCCCACCGCCCGGCGCGCCAAAGGCCAGCAACATGCACACGATGCCGGGCCAGAGGAGCCAATAACTCAGCGCATTGAGCCGCGGGAACGCCATGTCGGGCGCGCCGATCATCAGCGGGATCAAGTAATTGCCGAACGCCCCGGTCAGCAGCGGGATGATGACGAAGAACGTCATGATCGTCCCGTGCATCGTGAAGAGCGCCGCGTAGACGTCCGGCGGCACCGCGCCGCCCGTGCCCGGGAACAGCGCCTCGCCGATCAACGGGACGCGCGCGCCGGGCCACGCGACCTGACTGCGCATCACCAACGCCAAGAGCCCGCCGAGGAGCCCCATGAACGCCCCGGTCAACAGGAATTGCACACCGATCGTCTTGTGATCCGTCGCGAAGATGGTGCGGCGGAACGTACCCACAGGCGTGTGCACCGGGACGGCTCGCACGCGGCGGCTGTGGCCGTCGAAGCGTCGAGCGAGGCGTGCGAAGAGTCCCATGGTTCCCTGTGATGTGCCGTGCCGTGTGATGAGTCGTGGAGCGTGCGGTTGCGCGGTGCTGGCTGGATTGCGGTGCTTGCCGAATTGCGGTACTGGATCCCGGCGCGTGATCGACCCTGGTCCTCAGTCGCGTGCGAGGCGCTCCCTGGCCCGCGCGGAGACCCAGGCCGCGAGCGGCGCCGCGCCGAGCACGCGAATCCGCGCCACCATCGCGCCGTGGCCGAAGCCGCAGAGCTCCGCGCACTCGATGCCGAACAAAACGCCCGAGGCAGAGTCGTCCTCGAAACCCAACGGCAGGTCCGCGCCGTCGATCACGAATGCGAGGAGCGTGTCGCGCCCAGGCACCACGTCGCGCTTGGTGCGCAGAGCGGGCGCGAAGAACGAGTGGATCACGTCGCGCGAACGCATGACGAGCTCGATCGGGCGTCCGGGTGGCAGCGCGAGCTCGCCGAGCGTGAGTATGTCATCGGCGGTCCACACCTCGCCATCGGCGCCGGGGTAACGGAAGCGCCACTCGAATTGGTGGGCGTCGACCCCGACGCGGAACACCGGCCCGAGGCCTTCGGCGCGCGGCGCTTCGCGCATCACGTCGCGCACCTCGAGCTGCCGCACGAGCAGCGCGACGAGCGCGAGCGCCGGCAGCACGGTCCACGTCGCCTCGAGCGCAGCGCTGCCCGTGCGCGCCGTGCCGTGTCCATCCCGGCGACCCGTGCTGCGTACGACCGCCCACGCGGTGAGGCCCGCCGTCAGGAGCAGCACGAGGCCCATCAACGCCGCGATCTCGTCGAACAGCAGGTCGACACGCTCGCCGCCAAGCGTGATCTCGTCCGGGAAGGTCGCCGCGCCGAGACCCATCTGGTGCGGCGAGAGCACGCTCCAGAAAGCCGCGCCGGAGGCGCCGAGCACGAGCAACGCGAGGAGCAGGCGTTTCAACGCGGCACCTCGTTCCTCTCGCGGAGTGTGAGCACATGGCTCGCGCGGCGCGAGAGCACATAGGCGACAAGCGCCCAGACGTCCTCGTCCTCGAGGGTGCTCGCCGCCGCCGGCATGATCGTGCCGCCGATCCCGTAACGAATGCGGCGGTAGAGGTCCGCCGGCCGGTCGCCGCCGCGGAACACACCGAGCGTGAGATCGCGTGGAGCGCTCGGTTGGCCCCAGACATCGGCGCGCCGCACGCGGTTGCCCTCGCCGTCGTCCTCCCAGATGGCCACGCCGTCGCCACGCCCGCCTTCGCCATGGCAAGTCGCACACTGGGCGATCTCGCCGCTGAACAGCGCGGCGCCGCGCGCGACGCGCTCGGCGTCGAACCCAACGTCGAACCCATTGGGGCCAGGGAGCGGAGGCACGACGGCGAAGCGCTCGTCAGCGTCGTCCCAGCGCTCGAACGAGCGCTCGTAGGCCTTCGTCGCGAGCTCGGGTGTCACGTTGCCGCGCTGGGCCCCGAGGGCCGTGACCAGGAGCTCCGTCTCGCCACGGATCGCGAGCAAACGGACCCAATCCACGAGGCCCTCGCGCTCGGCGCGCGAGAGGCGCAGGAAGGACGGCATCGCGGTGCCCTCGACGCCGCGCTCGAGTACGCGCTGCAAATCGGTACGCCGCGGGCGGTAGCCGTTGTCGACCGCCACCCACTTGAAGACGCCGCGGCGGAAGTCCCGCGGGGCGGGATCGAGCCACTCGCCGCTCGGGCCGTCGCCGGACCCGGTCGCGCCGTGGCAGTGAACACAATGGCGCTGGTAGAGCGCTGCGGACTCGGCGAGGGACGGGTAACGCTCGCGCCAGAAGCGCTCGGCCGCTTCGCCCCAGGTGAAGGGCTCGGCGTCGCTATCGCCGGGCATCGGCGACGCGGCGTGCAAGCTCGCGCCTTCGACTCGCCCTTCGATCAGCGGCGAGAAGGCCCACTTCCAACGCTTCCACGTCGCCGGCGCGCTCCACGAGCGGGGCAAGTGGGCCGTGTCGCCTCGCAACACGGCGTCGATCTGCGGCGCGAACCGCAGCTCGTTGTCCGCGAGCACGCTCTGCCAGGCTTCTTCATCGAGCTCGTCCTGGCCGCTGTTCGGATCGCGGTCGGCTTCGGCCCACGCGTCGAGCGCGAGGTAACCCGGGCGCCGCGGCGAACCGAAAAAGAGCTGCAGCGCGCCTTCGACGCGGCCCGCGGCCAGCGCCGCGTCCTCGGGTTCGAAGCCGCTGTCCTCGAAGGCCAGCCGCACCTCCGGGGACACCGAGAACTCGAGCACCGGGGGCTCAGGTTCGAGGCCACAGCCCGCGAGCAGCGCGGTCAGCGCGCCAAATCCGGTGAGCGCGACCAGCGCGGTTGCAGGCGAGAGGGCGCGCCAGCTGCGCACCAGCGCCGATCGTTCGTCGAGTCGACGAAGCGGCGCGCCGTCGGCGCGGGGCGACGGACCGCTCGCCCTTTCGCGGGCCCTCTCGGATGGAAGGATCACGGCGCCGGTGGGGACGGTTCCTTGCGGACGGAATCGAACCGCAGCGAACCGAACGCGAGAGGATCGCACTCTTCCCCGGGCCGGTCAACCGGGCCCACGGTCGCTGCGACGCGCTGTCACGCCGCGCGCCGGGCCCAGAGGCGTCGCAACAGCTTGCGCCCTTCGCTGAACCAGAGCACCCCGCTGGCCGTCGCCCCACACACGCACCATTGGCCCGCCGTGAGCGGCACGGTGCTGAAAGCCAGGTTGAGGAAAGGCAGGTGCACGACGGCCACTTGCAGCGCTGTCGACAACGCTACCGCTGCCCACAGCCAGCGGTTCGAGAACGCTGCCCGGAACGCGGATGCGGATTCCGAGCGCACGTTGAAACAGTTGAAGAGCTGCGTCAGCACCAGCACCGTGAAGGCGGCGGTGCGCGCCAGTTCCAGGCTGTGCGGGCCGGGGCCCAGCCAGGCGTCCACCGGCTCGATCAACCCGCCGGGCAGGAACAGGTCCAGCGTCAGCAAGGTCAGTACCGCCATCACGACGCCGCCTTCGGCCACGCCCAGCGCCATGCGGGCATCGATGAGGCGCTGGCTGCGCGGACGCGGCTTGCGCGCCATGATGTCTTCGGCGATCGGGTCCACGCCCATGGCCAGCGCAGGGCCGGTGTCTGTGATCAGGTTGATCCACAGGAGCTGTGTGGCCAACAGCGGCAGCACCACCGCGCCCCCCGAGCCGGTGACCGTGGCCTCCAGACCGATGACACCGGCGCCCACTACGCCGGCCAACACCGTCAGCACCTCGGCTAGGTTGCACGACAGCAGGAAGCGCAGGAACTTGCGGATGTTGTCGAGCACGCCACGCCCTTCGCGCACCGCCAGCACGATGGTGGCGAAGTGATCGTCAGCCAGGATCATCCGGGCCGCCTCCTTGGTCACCTCGGTGCCCGCCACGCCCATCGCCACACCGATGTCGGCAGCCTTCAGCGCCGGGGCGTCGTTGACGCCGTCGCCCGTCATCGCGACCACGTTGCCACTGTCCTGCAGCGCGCGCACGATGCGCAGCTTGTGCTTGGGCGCCACGCGGGCGAACACCGAGGTCGGCAGCACGGCTGCGGCGAAGGCCTTGTCGTCCAGCTCGTCGAGCTCGATCCCCGTGAGCACCGGTGCACCGGCGTCGCCGATGCCGAGCTCGGCCGCGATGCGCACCGCCGTGCGCGGGTGGTCGCCGGTGATCATTATCACGCGGATGCCGGCCTGGCGAGCCTGGGCAATGGCCACGGCCGCCTCCTCGCGAGGCGGGTCGATGATGCCCACGGTGCCGAGGTATTCCAGATCCTGTTCCAGCGCGGTCGCCTCCGCGGCATCGGTCGGAATCTGCGCGTCAGACGCCAGCGTCCGGCGCGCCACCGACAGCGTGCGCAGCGCGTCATCGGTCATCGCTGCCACGTCGGCCAGCACCTCTGCGTGCAGGGCGGGATCGAGCGCCACCACGGCGTCGCCCCGGCGGGCGTGCGTGCAATGCGCCAGCAGCACATCGGGCGCGCCCTTGGTGAAGAGCACGTGCGCGTCGCCGTCGGCATGGTCCACCACGAGCACCGACATCATCTTGCGCAGCGAGGTGAACGGGATCTCGCCGATGCGTTCGTAGCGTTGCGTGTCCTCCGGCGCGGCGTTGCCCAGCTTGCGCTGCGCCACCAGAAACGCAGCTTCGGTCGGGTCGCCCTGGATGACCCATGCGCCGGTGTCGTCCTGCTCCAGTTGGGCATTGCCCGCCAGGCTGCCGCCGCTCAGCACGGCCTGCAGTTCGACGCGCAAGGGGTCCGGGAGCACATCGGAACCCGCTTGTTCGGCGCGCCCGTCGGGGGCGTAACCCACGCCGGTGATGTCGACGCGCCCCGAGGCCGTCATCACCCGCTGCACCGTCATCTCGCCGCGCGTCAGCGTGCCGGTCTTGTCCGACGCAATGACGGATGCCGAGCCGAGCGTCTCGACCGAGGCGAGCTTCTTCACGATGGCGTGGTGGCGCGCCATGCGGCGCACTCCCATCGCGAGCACCACAGACAGGATCGCCGGCAACCCCTCGGGCACGGCAGCCACGGCCAGCGACACGCCGAGCAGCAGTACCGTGACGACATCGGCCGCGCCTTGGATGTCCGAGAGGAGCAGGGTCGAGGCCACCACGACCGCAGCGACCACCAGGGCCGCGATGCCCAGCACCTTGCCCAGATGCGCGATCTCCACTTGCAGCGGTGTCGCCGCGTCGGGCGTGGTGTCGAGCAACGTGGCGATGCCGCCCATCTCGGTCTGCATGCCGGTGGCTGTGACGACGGCACGCCCAGTGCCCTGCGCGACCGCCGTGCCCTTGAAGACCATGTTCAGTCGGTCACCCAGCGCCGCCGGCTCAGGGAGCGGTGCGGCGTCCTTCAGCACGGCCTCGCTCTCGCCCGTCAAAGGCGCCTCCAGCAGCTTCAGCGCGGCGGCCTGGGCCAGACGCGCATCGGCACCCACGGCGTCGCCCTCGGCGAGCACCAGCACGTCCCCCTTGACGAGCTCGGCGCTGGGCACCCGGGCCACGGCGCCGTCTCGCAGCACGCTCGAGGTGGCGGTGGTCATCTTCGCCAGCGCCGCCACTGCCTGCGCCGCCTTGGACTCTTGGAGCCAGCCCAGCATCGCATTCAGCACCACCACGGCGGTGATGACGATGGCATCCAGCGGCCAGCCGGCTGCACCCTGGTGGCCCCGGCCCTCGAACCACCAGGCGACCAGCGCCACAGCCGCTGCCGCGCCCAGCAGGTAAACCAGGGGGTCCCGCAGCTGCGCCAACGCACGGCGCCAGAGCGGCACGGGTGGCACCGCGCGCAGCTCGTTAGGGCCGTCCGCACGCAGCCTGGTGGCAGCCTCCTCGGCGCCGAGGCCATGTTCCAGGTCGGTGCCGAGCGCCAGGGCCAGCTCGGCGATGTCGATCAACGACACGTCGTCGGGTGGCGCGGCGCGCCCTGCATCGACAGGTTCTTCCGGTTCTTCCGGTTCTTCCGGTTCTTCCGGTTCTTCCGGGCGCATGACGCGACCGGCGCCGGCGCCGCCTCCTTGGGGTGCCCGATCCTGCCCCGTCACAGGCAGTGATCCGTGGCGCGCAGATCGCGTGTGAACGCGTGCATGCGATCAGGCCTCGTCGTCGAAGTAGAAATCCATGGCCTCACCGCTCGCGCCAGCGGTGGCGTCGATGGCGCGATCCTGGAGGTCATTGGTTGGGCGCAGCATGGTGTTCTGGCTTTCAGCGGTCTCCAATGCATAGCGCTCGAGAAGAGCAGGACCCGTGAAAGCGCCATGAAAGCGCAGCTAGGCCGACGGCCAAGGGGGCAGGATACCCGGCGCACGGGAGTCCAGGGTGCGCGCCGTCACATGCTGGCGGCGATCGCTGATCCGTCTATGATTCGCCGTATCCTCGTATCCTCGTATCCTCGCGCACCTCGGACTTCCCACCGAGCCCCTGCCCATCACACCCGCGCAGCCGCGACGTGGCAGTTTCATCTCTCGACCGCTCGCGAGGCACCCTCCGCGGGGGTCAAGGTGCCTCGAGTCTCCTGTGGGTCTTCGGCTCTTGACCGCGGCGTGAGCGGGGCCCGTGGTGCAGCTCGACGAGGTTCTTGACAAGGGTCAAGCCGATGCCCAGCCCCCCTTGCGCCCGCGTTGACGCTTGATCCACCTGCACAAATAGCTCGAAGATCTGCCCCAACATGGTCGGGGCGATGCCGATACCTGTGTCGCGCACCCGCAGTTCCACATCGTCGCCGGCGCGTGCCACGGTCAACCGAATGCTGCGATTTGGATCGCGGTACTTGGCGGCGTTGGTCAAGAGGTTGCCAACGACCTGAGCGATGCGCACGGGGTCGGCCTCGACGAGCAGCGACTCGGACGGCAGGCTCACCTCCAAGCGATGCCCCTGCGCCTCGAAAAGCGGCTGCACCGTTTCGACTGTGCGGGAGATGACCGTGTCAGCGACCGGATCAGCTCGAGATGACGCGCGTCCAGTGTTCCCTGCACGAGCATTTCGTCGCTGATCTCGGCGACGATCTCGGGCTGACCCGTGCGGAACACGGCGGACCGACCGCTCGGCGCGTCCGGGTGCGGCGGATAATCTCGTGTGAGCTCGTGCGCCAGCGCGACCTTGTCTGGGTTCTCGTGCGCGACCGCGAGGCGCCGGAAAGTCCCATCGTCGTTGGCGACGTCGACCGCAGACCAGTCCGCGAAGTATGGGACTGCGAGACTTGCGACCTTCTGCAACGTGCTCTCGAAGTCGACGACGCCGGCCAGGGCAGCGCTCGCCTAGGCCAGATAGCGAGACGACTCCGCGGCGCGCTTCTGCTGGTGGATGTCTGTCCCGGTCCCGAACCAACGCGCGACGTTGTCGGCGTCGTCGTGCACCGGGACCGTCCGAATCAAGTGCCGGCGATACGAACGTGTGCGTTGCTCGAGCAGCCGCAGCTCCATCTCGAACGGGACACCGATCCGCGCCGACGTCACCCAGCGCTCGAGTCCGCCGACGATATCGTCGGGGTGCACAACTTACGCCCACCCATCGCTGCCTGCCGTCGCAAGGAGGCCCGTGAATTCGGTCCACTGCAGATTGAGGTAGTCGATGGTCCCGTCCGCGCGCGTCGTCCACACGATCTGCGGCATCGCGTCAGCGAGCTGGCGGAAACGCCCTTCACTCAGGGTCAGCGCTTTCTGGCTCCGCTTCAATGCGCTCACGTCACGAAAAACGAAAACGCTCCCGACGATCTTGTTCGAGTCGTCCCGAATTGGAGCGGCGCTGTCGTCGATCTGGAATTCCCGGCCATCCCTCGCGATCAGGACCGTGTGGTTCGCGAGCCCAACGATGACTCCCTCTTGCAGCGAACGCAGGGCTGGATTCTCGACGGTTCGGCGTGTGGTCTCGTTGACGATATGGAACACCTCGTCGAGGGGCAGACCCAGGGCGTCTGACTGCATCCACCCGGTGAGCTGCTCGGCCATCGGGTTCATCATCCATACCGCGCCTTTGTCATCCGTGGTGATCACGGCGTCCCCGATGCAATGCAGCGTGACCCGCAGCCGCTCCTCCTGCTGCTGGAGCAGCTCCTCAGCGCGCTTCCTCCGGTGCACCTCGCTGGCGAGCGCGTCGATGCGCTGATTGAGGGCGACGATCTGACCTTGTACCGAGGAGCGCGGGATCAGGCGCATCATCAGCACCGCGTCGCAGTCTCCAGAGCGCGGACGGAACACGGCGCCTTCCGCTCGGCAGGTCACCTCCCCGCCGTCACTCTGCACCAACCTGAGCGCGCCCAGGACGAAGCTACGGTTACGGCTGCAGTGCAGCAGGTAACGCGCCACGTCCGCGGGCGGCTCATTGACGACCTCGGCCAGCCTCCGCTGCTGCAGGCTAGACACGGGGACACCCAGTTCTGGAGAGTCCCGCCCAAGTGGTGGAGCAGGGGGCGCAGGAATAGGTCCCGTTCGAGGCGGACATCGAGCTCGGACAACGAGCGCTCGGGCGCGGGCGAGTTGTGCATGGAGATTCCTCAGAAGGTCCACGGAGTCGCGGGTCGACCCGCGCCGATCCGGCGCGCGACGGTTAAGGGGCAGTGTAACTTCGCGGCGCAAGGGCGCCATCCGGGGGGTCGTCGGAATGCGACTGCGCCCCGCTCGAGACTCTTGCCCCTGAATCTGCCGCCTGACTCGTTGCCGATCGCCCCGGCCCGGGCCGGGCCAGTCGGCGCTCTTCTGATCGAGCGACGCGTCGCTCCGTCGCGTCCTGGGCGAGTCATGTCATGACCGCCTCCGAGCCGCTCGCGAGCTGCGTCCTGATGCACCTCCTGCCCGGGCGCGAAAACGCGCGAGAACGACGACGCGCGGCTGTGTTGCTTCCGTCGCTGAAGTGGGGCCACGCGCGCGGAGCCAGAAGCCCGCCGGCTCGATGGAGCCGGCGAGGGTGCCTCTCAAGCCATCGCAGCGGACTGGTTGATCGCCTTGGCGACCTCGGAGAGCTTCTGATCCGCGGCCTCCTCCTGTTGGAGGTTCTCGCCGAGCAGTGTCTTGACGTCTTCAAGCTCGAGGACCCCTGCCCACTCGCAAAGGGTCCCGTACGTTGCGATTTCGTAGTGCTCGACTTTCTGACACGTCGCGATGATCAGCGCGTCGCGCAATAGCCCCTTCTCGTGCTTCTCGAGGACCCCTTCGCCCTCCTCGATCAAGCCCTTCATCGCCTCGCAGGTCTCAGCGCGCGCCTGCAGCCCCAGGGCCTCGAAAGCACGTTCGAGACGCTTGACCTGACCGCGAGTCTCTTCGAGGTGCATCTCGAGCCCCTCGATCAGATCCGTGTCCTCGGCCGCTTCAGCGAGCTTCGGGAGCGTATCGATGAGCTTGCGCTCGGCCCAGTAGATGTCGCGCATTTGCTCGGCGAGCGCGGTACGAAGTTTCGAGTTCGGCATGATATGAATGCTGATAAGGTTTGACGGATCGAGCGGAGGCCACGATAGCCCTCGCATTTGCTCGCACGATCGTCGCGCGCATGATTGAGCGGAGTCCGCGAAAAAGATGAGTCGGCTCTCAGGAACTCGGCTACCTAGCCCGCCTCCGCACCACCATCGCCGCATTCGGCGCCCCAAGCCGGTTGCGCTCTCGCCAGCGCCCGGGTGGGCAGCACTCGGGATGGGTCCCACACCCACACGAAGCCGTCTTGCCCCAGAATGAGGCACACCCGCAACCACCAACGGACTTCTAGATCCAGAGGACTTTTCCGGATCTCCGATCCTCGCAGGGTGTGGCCACGGGGAAACACAGGGAACTCCAAGACAAGGGCTATATTCGGTACGAGAATTTGCCCTTAGAAAGCAAAGCTGGCAAGAAGGTCGAAGTCGAGTTCGTCAGCAACATCTACCGGGAGGACGAATACAACGTCATCCAGTGCAACATTCGAGACATCAGCGAGCGCGTTCGTTTGGAGCGGCAGCTGAGGGAGCATGATCAGCGATTCCGCACGCTGCTCGAACAGGTCAAGGACTACGCGATATTTATGACCGATCCGGCTGGCAGGGCGACCAGCTGGAATGAAGGGGTACAGCAGGTTCTCGGCTTCACGGAAGATGAGTAAATCGGTCGGGATATAAAACCGCTGATTTTCACGCCTGAGGCCATCCAGAAAGGCGTGGCCCAAAAAGAGTTTGGTGACGCCAAAGCCAACGGGCGGGCCGGGGACGACCGCTGGATGATGAAGAAGGGCGGAATTCGGCTTTTTTCCCTTGGCATTCTCACTGCCCTACTGGAGAGTGGAGGGTTCTCATCCTTTTTTGAGCTAGGTCGAGGTGGCCTTCCGAGCCTCTTGTAGTTCGATCTCGCCCACCTCCATTGCCGCCTCGATCCACTCGTCGATGAGCGTGTGCA